>Ga0302271_10000393_pt1 | contig 42496 bp, 27 predicted proteins | sample III_Bog_N1_1_FD_198767 | JGI IMG/M metagenome (GOLD analysis project Ga0302271, IMG submission 198767) | Peat permafrost microbial communities from Stordalen Mire near Abisko, Sweden - III_Bog_N1_1 | ecosystem: Environmental > Terrestrial > Soil > Wetlands > Peat | place: Sweden: Abisko...
GATTTTTTACTGAATTGTATAACGCCTTCTGCTCAAACTTCTGATATGACTCCTTCAATATCGATATTTCCTTTTCAAGCTCATTCATCCTATTCTATTAAAGCATCACACTTTCAATGAGGAGTGATCTGTTGGGGAGAGTCTGCTAAGAGGCTGTGGATCCTTTTTTTTAAGGAGTTGGAATGTTTGAGTCCGTGCGCTTATGAGACTAACTTAAACTATGGCTGCTATTGAATTCATGGCTGAGTTTCTTGGAGGAATCAGAAGAAATGTTGCGGAGTAGCTCAGGTAGTTTATCAGACCCATCCTTACCATTGATGGCTTCGTTTATGTCGTTCTGCAGCTTGGAACTCTACAAAAATGAAATAACCATTCTAATATGTATTTTTGCTCTTTTTCTCTTACAAGTTGCTTGATTTATGTCATTTTCTTGGCAATAGTGTGATTCTCCAGTCTAAGTATCCTGACTGTACCTGATTTGTTTGTAACAACAGCACAGATCTCTTTGAGTTTCTCTGATATTTATGAGTCAATCATGTTAGAGATTCTCTCGTAGTGCTTTGACTTTTAAACCATGTTAGCACTGGCATCGGAGACTACATCGTCACCAGTGTAGAAGGTCTTCAGGATGGTTTTGATTCCTTCTCCAGTGAGCTCTTCTTTCTTGAATTGACTTTCTTCTTTGTTATGGAAATTAGGCACTTCATTGACATATTACAGCACTGACTTCTTGATATCAGCGTTATTAGACGGCACATCTACGTGCCTCACAGACCCATTCATCTCTTTAATTGCTCCATTGAATATGTCTTTGATGGTGTCACTCCGCTTTAACATTGCTTTTTTGTTCTTTGGATCATCCACATTGTCACTTGCTTTGAGGAGCTCTACCAAATCAGCTTTCCTTGACTACGAGTGAAACGAAGATCCAGTTTTTAGCTTGTTATCTGTTTTTGACTTCTTCGGTGAAGCAGTCCCTCTTTGGAATGGAGAGTTAGAAGAAATTGAAGAAATCTGCTGTTTGGCTATCTCCATCACGTTATCTCTGTTTTTGAGTGAAAACTCCTTCATACGCTCGTTTATCATGTTTGGGCTCAACGCGGCATTTAATTGATCCTCCTCATTTATGTTATCTCGTTTTAGTGTCTATCTCTTGGTCTTTGTCCTATTGAATTTGCTGCTAGCAGTAACACCATCTTTAGAGTTATTTAACTTCTGCTGCTCTTCTTCTTGTTTCTTATGTTTCTTGACTATCTTGTACCATTCATCGAGCTACAACACCTCTTTTTCGATTTGCTATCCCTGTTGTTCACATACAATCAAAGAATTAATCAATTTGATTTTAAAAAGAACCAACCACAAATAGATACACTTCTCTTTCAATCTCCAATTATTTTTTATGAAATAACCTTATTGATCTGCGAAGTAGCTGATACTTTGAATGATTCTTTAGCTGTAAGAGTCTATTCTGAGTTTGAAGGTCTCAGTATGGACTCCCCTCTGGCTGTTACTATCTGCTATTCTACATTCTCCTCCAGCTGTGAGTATCTGGCAATAATCAGAGTTAACAATAAAGCTTGGATATCTAAAATCAAATTATAAAACTCCCCTCAATAACAACAATCAAATATTCCTTGATTTCTTGATATTAACCAGCTAGCTACTTCTTTCTTCCTCTTCTAATTTTACAATACTAACTCTCCCTCCCTCTCTCTCTCTATCTTTTTATTGGTAATTCCCATGAGGATTATTTCTAAAGTTTCATTGATCTTTTCTATGTTTTTTGTTTTTTTATGATGGCTGTGCTTTCAATTGTAATACTTACACTTCACTCATGAGTAGATGCTTTCCAGGTTGTTAATGAATACTATTGAGAGTCTGCTTTTCAAACTCGCTGTACGATGGCGTTGTGAAGAACTTAGTCCCTCTGATTAGAGCTAAGTCAGAAGGGATTCGTCGTGATTTATAGTTAGTTTTTCCTTTTTTCTTGCGAGGATTCTCAATTTTAGCAATGTCATAGAATGCAATGCTATTCATTTCGTTAGACTCTATTTTTTCTTAGGCATCTAGAAATGTTTGTTCCTTGACATCTATGCTCGCCCTGGATAAGCGGATGAGATCACTCGTATGAGGGGCTATTAAGAGTCTCTTAGGAGCAAGAGAACTTAAGGAATGGACTTGGGTTGAGTTATGTATGCTCATTTTAAATTAGTAATCAATCTAATTAACTATTGTCTAAAGTGCTTATGAGGTTGGTAATAAGTGTCTGAATTCACTCAATCTCTCTAATAAACTCAGCCAATCAATCAATCAAATTCAAAGAATACAAGTCTCATTCTTATTACTATTTTATTCTATTTCTTAAAAGTCTATTTTTGCAACATAAAACGACTAGGAATTGTTTAGATCAACATTGAATAGGAAGCGACATCAGAGCTACAGAAACAAATTGATGAATCAAATAATTTTTTGTAGATTTTTTTAATATTTTTTTCTTTTCTCTCTAATCATTAACGATGGTTTGTGTCCTCTTGCTATGAGAATGAAACTCACACAAACATATCTTAATTTTGTTACCACAGACTGTTCTTTGACTGGCTTAAGGAAAATCTATCAAGAACCAGGACGGAATCTCAGATAACCTTCAAGCAAATCAAGGATTTTTCAAGTCAGAGGGAACTACTAACTTATTGATCTTGGGAATGAATAAATCAAATTAAAAGAAGAAAAAGAGTTAACAGATAAACGCACATTTCCCTTTTTTTTGGAACCTTTACTTGCTTGGTCAATCCAGCATTCAAGTTGGCTAAGAGTAAACAAACAAAGGATTAGCCAGAATAGTTCAGAGTGTACGCTAGAACATTCATTGATTGTCGAAGCACTGATCATTTAAGAACGAATCAACTCTGCAAGAGTGTCTGATTAGATAGGAAATTGCAGTTTTTTTGAAAAGCAGCGATGAATTACACTGAGACAGGGTCTGATTTAGGAGCTGTGGATATCCGACAAGACACTCATAAAACCACTAAAACAGGTAAGACTAACAAGCAAGATCCGTAGCAAAACGGAAGAGGAACAATCTACTAAAAGACAGAGAAATCAACTAAGCAGTTCAAATAAGCGAATACCTTATGGACAACTAATCATGCCAATCCTTACGAAGATGCTGTGCCAGATCTCATGCAAGACAGTGACGACACGACATCACAGAAAAACAACAATAACAACAACACCAGCAACAACTCAAATGTCAATTATAATCTGCATAGAGTCACCTCCAATAACACAATCACACAATAGCAGTAGCAATCCTCTAAAGATTAGTAACAGACAAACAGCGGCTAATAATACAATAAAGTACAAAGCCAGGTATTTTATTAGGCTGCTTCCATGCAAACAGGAGTAGGATATCATCAGCTAGTACCTTATACATCTAATTTAGCCAGTGGTGTCCAGCAGCCAACAGCTAACTTCAATCCGATGGATGACGATCATAACCACCATTCTAACTAAAACTCTCCGCATCATGAACACAGCAATATCATATGTAAACCAATAAGGATATTAAGTACAGTAATTTTGGGATTAGTTTGTGATTATTTTGAATTAAAATATTTGGTTTATTGATAGTATTAGAAGAAGGAACAATAGGGAGGTTACCAATGAAGCTAAGGTGCCATAATTGTTCCCAGTAGATTCAGACAACAGTTCAATTTGAGCCAGGGTAATATTAAATTATTACATATATTGCAATTTTTTGATTTAAAGTAATATTTAACCCATTTGCTATTTTTGTAGGAAGACAACTTCAATATGTGCAATAGCTCTTTGCCTGCTGACTTGCTCTCTTTGCTGTTTGCCTTATTTATGCAATTAGTGCAAAGATGCAGTGCACTACTGTCCTAATTGTAAGCAATCCTTAATAGCACAATAGATTATGTGGAGAGACTGTTTATTTATTCTTATCTTAATTATCTGCTTATTAGGTGGTTATGTCATAGGAGTCAAGAGATTCTGATGTTCTTCTTATTGATAGTTAATTAGTCAAGGACGGAGTTCAAAAACACACAATCTCTCCTTTAGTTATTTCATTTATTATTGATTCCTCACTATGATCATCATAATCATCTATTATTGCATCGTGTGATGAAATTATCTTCATTTCAAATACATATCTTCATTGGCAGAGCCTTCTTAACATACAAACATTCAAAAATAGAGAGAGAGAATCATGAAAAGATAGTTCTGTTGTTAGAGGATGTACGCAAGAGCTAGATAAATAATAATTGTCTCTGAGTAACTTTGGAAATAGCTAAGTCAACAAAACAATTTGAACCACAATAGTTTGATTTCTGATGGAATTATGAGTGAAGCAAGATTACAAAGATATCTCTCTTTGAAGTGGAGTCTGTCCACTTGTTTAATCTATTTTGTTAATTATTTTGAATTGTTGCATCTTTGTTAGTGCGCATCATTCTCTTCTTTTACTCTAAAGCTTGTATTTATCTGTTATTGTTCAAATGTTGATGCATACCCAATTTAGCATATCTCTTTTGAATTAGTTTTCTTTAAAAAAAAGAGCAATCAAATCCTTTGAAAATTAACAATCATCTACAGAAAAATAATACTCCTGTCATTTCTAATTTATTCTCTCTTTCTCTCAATAATATCAATTCATTATGAGATCTGATTGTTGAATAAATCTACGCAATAACAAATTAAGTCGATTCACTTTTTATTTAAAGTCTAAAGAATTACTCTCTTCTTGAAATGACGCAAGTTAATGCGTGTAGTAGATCTCTTGATGAACCTCTTCAAGCTATTTTTTTGCTGATTGCAAGATAGTATTCTCAAAAATAGCTTTAAAAATATTATATGCTGCCATGCGAGAAACTAATTTAAGAAATTTATACCAAAACAAACAAATCAAACAAACAACGATTCGAGAAGGTATCAGCTGAATTATTACTCAAAGATAATACAATGACACCCTCTCTTGATTGGTTGATCTCTCCTCCGTTGGAAGCGTTCAAGTGCTTATTGGGATGGCTAGTTAGATTCATAATGTTCGCTTAGTCGTTCATCATGACAACTGTGTTCTATCTCTTGGAGTGTATCATTAGAGCAGTCACTCTGATTCCATAACTGTCTAAGTATCAGCCTCAGCTTCTAGCAAGCCTACCAAAGATCAATCCAGATATCTATGCTAAAACAGGTAAGAACATATGACTAATACCAATAAGGTTGAAGGTTTATTCAGAAACAGCAAGGGCATAAATAGCATTCTCTTCTTCTTCTTCTTCTTCTTCTTCAATTGGGTTAATAAAAATGGAAAGGAATTAGCAGCGCAAAAAATGCAATCCAGAATCTCAGGGTTGAGGAATAAAAGAGGTTAGTAATTATCTTAGTGAAGGAATCTAAGATGGGCTTCTTCCAATTTATTCGCTAGAATATTATTTTTAAAGCTCAACATATTTGAAATTCTACTTGGGTTCACTCTCTCATAGTTAGGGTGTTCTTTGGGATGAAAAATGCAATCGATGTTCTCAGTTTCAAATTATCCTTTTGGCTAATTTCCAATGAACCTATTTCTAACCTAATCTGCGCTTATCAAATTCAATTAAAACTAACTCTATCATATTCACTCTATCTCTTTCTTTCTTTCTTTTTGATATCATTTGAATTGTCCTAATGTCTGTTTATTCATTCATTTTTAATCAGAGGATTTCATCATGTCGCACAAGTAGCATACACTGGAAGTCCACAAAATCGAAACAGAAGATGGATACATTCTCACAGCATGGAGAATCCTCCCTACCGATCCAACTTTGAATGCCTAAGCGAGATCACGAGAACCAGTCATGCTAGTCCATGGACTCATGGATTGCTCAATCTCTTGGTTCCTCAACAAACAAAGACATTTGTGTCTCCCATACATTCTAGCAGACTAAGGATTCGATGTTTGGGTTATGAACAATCGAGGTAATCGCTATTCTCTTGGTCATACATCGCTGAAATCCATCAGAGACAATTTTACTTATTGGCAATTCTCCTTTGACGAACTCGCGTAATATGATTGTAAGGCTAACATTCAATATGTAGCTAACACATCTGGACACCCTAAAGTCTTCTACATCGGCCATTCTTAAGGATCAACTCAGCTTTACGCTTATCTATGTTCTGATTTATCGCTGTAGAATTACATCAGAGCCTTCATTGGGCTAGGACCTGCAGTCTACATTGACCACTTAGTAAAGCAATATCATAGTTATCTATTATATTTTCTTAACAAAGCAATATTTGACAATATTCTTATTTACAATAGGACAGCAAATTCGTGAAGACTTTATTCCAATGCGGAGTTATCGATCTCTTCGACATCATGGGATTCGGTCATTTCTTCCATTTTCCGAGATCAGTTTCGAAGAGAGTCGGTGCGTTGTGCCATTACTTACCATTTATCTACAAAAAAGGACTCTTCCATGTATTTAAATTGCTCACTGGATTCAACAAAGTAAATCAATTACCTAGAGATCTCACATCGATGATCGTCACCCATCAGCCTGGTGGAGCATCTGTTAAGAATATCCTTCATTGGTAAGGATTATTTTGGTATTATGAGATTACATATTTGCCTTATCCGTAGGGAGCAATTCATGCGCACAGGAGAGTTCAAGAAATATGATTTCGGCAAGGAGAAGAACCTCAAAATCTATGGAACTGAAAAGCCTCCTCACTACAATGTCGAGAATCTGAAGAATATCACAGTACCTCAGTATTTATTCTTCGGGTCAGCTGATATTGTGAGCAGCAAGACTGATTCATAAAGATTACTGGATGTGATCAACAAAGAGAATTCAACTGTATTTGAGCTAGAAGATTTCGCCCATTTGGACTACATCTGGGGAATTAATGCATACCAGACTCTCTATCCTGAGGTTATTCGCATCCTCAAGGCACATCCTGCATCGTCAAGCACATAACAAAATTGAGATGGTTCTAATAATTAGCATTTACAGCTCTTAGCCTCTTTTTGATGCATGTAACGTAGTTGTCCATGTATTGATTGTAATTTGGAAGGATATTCAGTAGAAACAATCAACTCGCTGCAGAAAAAAAAAGGAAAAGAAATAATCTTGAATATCTGATTGATTAGGAGGGAGGGATTGATGATACAAAGTGAGAAATACTAGCAATAAAGTAGATCATTTTACCAAAAAAAAGGAAGAATCCTATTTGATGAATAAAAAGGAGAAATTATTTTTATTCATGAACTACTAAAAATTGTAATAATTTCAGGCTCAGAGTTTTTCTAAAAACAGAATTATTTGTTGAATCTAGACCATCTGAATGATCTCTCAATAAATTGATTGAATTAATGATTCTTTGACTTTTTAAAAACCAAGAATTAAACGCTGAAATTATGCTTTAATATTTCATTTAGTCATTTGCCTCCTACTACTACTATTAGAAACATAGTGTGTTGAATAATTATTCTTTCAATCTGTGGTGGTGATTTCGATTTTCAATTACTATAAATCAAGGTATTTTAGATGAGTAAAGGAAGGTAATATGGAAATAGATAAATTAAACAGTAATTAGATTATATAATAAACAACTGTATTATCTCAAGCAGTTTGATACACATTCCTTCTTCTCTCCCTTTCTTTAAGAAATTTTTACTCAAGTCTTCAGATTTATCCATAGATTTAAATCTATTAAATCCTAAAAATACTTTCTTCCCCAATTCAGCAATCTTCATGTTGTTTTTGAAAAAAAAAAACCATGGGTAGTGGTGGAAACGTTTCTTTATGTTTTTAACTCAAATAGAAACATTTGGAGAATCTAAAACGCACAAATAAATGTACTAAGAATAAATGATTTAACTTTCTGAAGAAATTTCAAAGGGCAAATATGAAAGAGGATAAAGAATTAAAAAGAACTCCTAAGAATTAAAGAAAAATATATGCTTGAAAATATTAGAAAAAGAAGAAAAGAAAGAGAAACAAATCTGAAAAATAATGCTCGAAATTATTTAAATATGATTTGTTTTTTGGTAATATTTTTTTTCTCTCCTAATTTTAGATAATTTTACAACCAAAATGAATAATCAAATCGCATTGCAGAATCTGATTAAAGAAACATTTCAAAGATAATATTATCGATTCTTATGCCAATAATGCAAAAAGCAAACGCAACATATGAAGATTCATAAAAAATAAAGATATTTTTATATGAGGAGATTTAGATAATCGAAGGAGAAACAGACAAAAAAAAAGAAAATTTTAATTTTTGAGTACTCTCTTCATTTCTTGTTTTCTTCCAAATAAACCAAGCAAACCTACAAAACTGATACAAAAAATTACTATTTGACTCCAAGCACCTATGCAGCAAGGCCTCTTCCCTCGAAAGGAGAGCTCAGATAGTAGCAATATTTTTAGAACACCTGGGTTGTATCCTCAAGTGAATGTCAAAGTTAGACGAAGGAATTACCAATAACTCAGCGCTTTTTAATCACTTTTTGGGTAACTTAACGATTCTTAACATGAAGAGCCCCATTAATCTCCAACTGATAAAGTTGTAGTCACCAGGAGTAATAGTGCGTTGGAGAATTCATTGCTGTGCTCAAATGTTAAAATATCATTTGATCCACCTACTCCTTAGGGAAGTAAAAGTAGAGATGATTCGTTTTACAGCTGCGCATCAGAGTTTGAACATGACAATAATGATAATGATCAGGAGTAATAACGTCTTGTGTTGGGTAATAATTGGAATAATGAACAAAACCACGAAAATTAAGAAATAAATGAAATCAAGAAATCTGATATTGATCAAGTAGGCGAGGAGTATCACGATGACGATGAGTTCAAGAGTATCGGTGGAGACATATTTGAGACGTCGGGCAGTGTACTGAGTGGAAAAGCTGGATCAAGTTTAACATAATTCTTCACTCCTAAACTTCTTTCGTTAGATGGGAATTTTGGCAATAATAATAACGAGAAGAAAAACAACGAGAATCACTATGAAATGCGTATCAATCGAGATACTGTGAGCATCGAGGAAGACATACAAGATCAGATTGTCAACGCTAATCGATAAACTAGTGATACTAATTAGCATGAGAAGAAAATATTGAACAAATTTCCACCAGATGACAGATTATCTCAAGACAGTAAACACAGTGGTAAAAATCAGCTTTACAGACATCTCCTTGAATCATCACCTTATTCTCCGGATGCTCCATAAAACAAAAGCAGGAATGCTCCTACATACTAACCACCACCATTAGCTCTCTCGATTGATGTCAGGAATACACCGAAGATTTGTGCAGACGGCAACATTATTGATGCTAAAATCAATAGCATAGTCGAAAGTGGACTCAAAACAAGATAGAAAAGCATGAGTTAATAGTATCTTCAAAAAAATCAATAGTCTACTGCTGCTGCTGAGAATCCCAATAACACAAATTTCAGTAATAAACAGGAATCTATAAATAAACGAAGAGGTGTTTCTAGTGCTACGGGATAATCATAAAAGTAAAAATAATCTACAGCATAACCATCTTCATTCCAGACATCTAATTTGGCTTAGAAAAAAGCATTTGAGACCAAAAAAAGAGCTTTCTAATCATTTTAAGTGCCTCTTTAACAACAAAAAGGCAGTAAATCATTTAGAACTCCCTTGCAGTTCCCGACGCAAAATTCGAATCATGATTGTGAAGATGATTCATTTTCGTTAGCTCGATCTGCACCGGGGAATCAAAAAGATAATTTGGTTCAATCGCAGCAATTCCATGATGCTTCGATCCCTTCTAATTCCAGTTATGTCATTGAAAAAGAGAAGGCTGCATAGAAGAAAAATTTACATGATTAGTTCTCTTACTACAGCAGAAAAGGTAGAGATTGGAGTGGGAAAGGAGTGGCTTCAAATAACCGTCTAATCGAGAGGAAAAATCAAGCTGCAAATAGCACAGATACACTCAGAAAAAACACTGGTTAGGGATGGACATTGAATTTAACACTCCTTATCAGTGTGATTCTTGAAAAACACCCAGGATTGTTATATGTGCTATCGCTGAACCACATGATTGGAACATGTGCTCGAGGTGGATTGTACTTTCTCGTGATTGTTCTTAGTGGCAAGGATATTGAATTTCTCATAGGATTCGCGCCTTTACTCTTTTTTTCTAGGCTTTACTACACCGTGAGCATGTATTACTTGCTGTTCTATTTCGAGTAGAAGTCCGTTTCATTTAGATAAATTAGTAAGATTTTCAATGCACCATTTTCAAGACTTCGAACAAGAATCGATAGATCCCTAGCGGCGGAGATCATCAATGATAATATGAATAACCCTAGATACCACGCTGAGATCATAGCAAAACGGTTCTTCGCATTTTGTCCAGTGGAGTTGAATTTCATCGCTTTAAGTTAAATTACATCTGGAAGAAAATCAAACTTATATTACATTTCTAATTTTATCTATCAAGGAATTGAGTCCATTCTACTTTATCCTCCAGCGATCATCTACTGCTTATTGAAAAATACAAATGCACAAGTTGTAGGGATTGATTTTTTATAAATCACGAAATATGTCTCGGTTTTGGCATTGATAATTTTCGCACTGTTTTGCTCGTATCTGCTAGTCTTTGGAAATAGATATCTCAAGAAAGTGTGATGGAAAAGTTGTGGAAGCTGTAGATTCTTCTCCTTTTGGAATATCACTCCCACAAAAGTGATATGAAATATTGATACTAAAAAATAATAATTTTTCAAAACACACACACACAAAAACTGAGACAAGTCCAAAGGATATTTATGTTTATTTTTGTTGACAACGAACTCTATGGAAAGGAATAGTCATTAATCTGCTTAAAACAAGTAAGTTATGCCATTAATTAAGGAAAAATTCCTTTTTTCTTTTAATTAATTACTTCGGATTATTATTTTACTTAGATTATGAAAAAGAGCAAAAATTATTTGTAAGAAAAGTATGCATTTTTCGTTTAACTCTTTCGCTTTGACATGCCCTAGAATACATCCAAGAAGAAAGAATCATTTGCATGTTGAGTTTAATTATTTTATTAATATCATCTCTCTCGGAAACACAAACAACAACAAAATAATTCGTCAAATAAAATCTTACACTTGGGACCATAAAAATTTCTAAAAATTATTTGGAATACAAGAAAATATTACTTTCCTGATTGAGAAAAATAGGCTAGAATGTATGGGGAAATGATGTATTGATTGAAAAATATATATATGAGATTCTAACCATCTGAACCATACCTAATTTGTAAATAAACCCAAAAAAAACAATAATAAGAATAATTATTTGATTTCCTCCACATTTCAACAAAACAAAACATTTTGACTAAGTCGGTGTGGATATCAAAAGATGCGAGTTGGAAACAAGAAAGAGGCTATGAATTGCAAAGTATTAGTAGTTGGAAAATCGAATGTTGGGAAGAGTCATCTTCTCCTCAGCTATATTTCAAAAGATAAATCAGCCATACTCTTGCCGAGAGCAACAGGTAAAAAATATCTTGTTGATAATATTACTTTTTTTTTAGCAATTTATCTCCAGCTTAACGTCTGTTTCTTGCAGTATAATTTGCAACCAATACCTCGAAATACATAAGATAAAACATAATTAATCGGAGTATTTTGCTAAACACAACCTGAAATTCTTAATTTTTTTTTGATGCTGCTTTAGTTTAAGTTGATTTTTAGTCATCCATTGAGATTGTCGATGGAACAGAAGTAAAATTAACAATTTGGGACACAGCTGGCTCGGAGAAATACCGTCCAATGATATCATCATACTTCAAAAGTGCGAAGGCTGCTGTTTTGGTTTTCGACCTCACCGACGACCAATCACTGATAGAAATTAAATATTGGATCTAGCAGCTGAATCTGCAATGCGGAAGAAATATTTTCAAGATTCTCGTTGGAAACAAATCAGATCTTGTAAATGAAAGCGATTCAGATCCAAAGGAAATAGCTCGTAGGTAGTAAATATAAGATTTCATTGAAGAATATTGCAAGGATTATGGAATGGCATATGTTAAAACCAGTGCGCTAGAAGGAACAAATGTAGATCAGGTTTTTAATTAACTTGCTAAGGGATACTTGGAAAACTAAAAATAATTCAAGCAATCTGAGTCATTGGGATTCAAGACATCCTCGTCGATGCAACAACCTGCAAATAGCTAGCCAGCTACAACATGCTCTACGATTACACTAGCTAATAATAACAATAATGAGTAACATAAAAAATAACTGCAAAAATCATCTTGCTGCTGATAAATTTAAGGAATTTTAAACTGTTGGATCTCTTTTTTTTACCATTTCCACCAATCTTCTTATACTTTAAGGAATAAAATCAAAGAAGTCTATTGAGGTTGAATAATAAGGAACTTTTTATGCTAAAAAACGAAGGATCACATTCTCAAAATTCTTGTCTGAGGCCAAAATAATTAAATAACAAAAATCTTGCATCTTCAATACTGCCATTTCTTGTCATCCTCCTCTAATTTTCTTTATCTTTTTCAACAAGTCTTTTATTTTTAAAAAAAAAAGAACATAAAGCTTGTTTCTGAGAAATAAATAAAAATGCAACAAAAATTACAACATAATTGAATTTCAATAACAACTTTCTCTGTTCCATCTTTTCAAATTTTTCGTGCTTTCACTGCGCAAGTTAATTCGGATTCGGGATATCACTAGAATTCACAAGTTTATTCATTTCAGTAGCACTTCTTTGACTTTTAAAGTCTTCCATTTTCTCAACCACATTTTTAAAATCTCTTTCGATGATACTTGACCAATTTACCACGTCGCCAAGTTCCTAACACAAAAAATAATCAATTATTTAGGGTGCAAGGAGATTCTCAATTACCAATAAATGTACTCAAACAAAAATAATAATAATAATTGAAAAGACTTTAGAGAGAAAAAGAGATTAAATGAAAAATCAGAGAGAAAAAACTAAGAAAATGTTTGGGAGAAAAAAACTATTATGTAAAATAATATGAGAGTTCAACTGCAAGAATGAGCGATTATCGAGTTATTCCAGTGATTTTACCTTGAGTGCACCATTAAGATCGTCGTATATAGCTAACCATGAATTCATATCCTTGTAGAATTTGCTGACTTCCGATTTGAGCTCTTTCACTTCTTTTTCGATGATTTTCTAGTTATAGTGAAGCACTTGCACGTCCTAAATACAAAATAAGTTCAATAAAAAAAGAAAAAGCATTTGTAATGCCGTAAGTAGCAAGAAAAACTGTCAATTCTTACACTATTCACTCCAAGCAATATTTTTTTGGTGATTGGTTCAGATAAGATTTTAATCTCTTTTCGCAAGATTTCTATTAAATTTGATCAAAACAAGTAAACAAACAGACATATTGTAAGCTCAGCTGAACTCAATACCTTACCATTCTCTTTCTCGACCGTTTTTTTCGATTTCTCATACTCCTTCAAGATAGCATCAAACATTCTGAATATAAAACTTCTTGTTATTAGTATTTTTATATATCCTTAGGCTGCTTAAATAAAAACTTGAATTGTTATGTTTGTTTGACAATAAATCAAATAATCTGCTTTTTTGATTGCGCAATTATTGCAATAACTTACAGCGTCATAATTCAAAACACTCCTTCTTTTTCTTTCTTTTACTTTATTAGTTTCTTTCAGATATCCTATCTTATTAGTAAGAACCAGAAACAGATAATTCAAAAAAAGAAACAACAAGAACTTTGAAGAAAAGATGGTGAATTGGATTATTTAAATAAAATAAATAATGTTATCAGAAATTGAAATTCTTTTATATATAAAAAAGGTGATTTATTTAGTTTTTTCATATGAATTACGGATGTGGATTTACCCAATCAGCAAGAAGAAGAATAGGAAGATAAGTTCTATTTTTGATTCCTTGCTTGTGTTGAAAAATATCAAACAAAGCCTTCAGTAATATAATAAACTTAAAGCGAGAGAGAGAGTTTCTACTTAAAAAGGGGGGATATCTTATGAGAATAATCATCACATTCTACTACGATTTCCTTCGAAAGAAGACTGCAGCTGTGGATATAGATGATGAAGAGTAAGATTGCAGTATTCTACTTCGTGCAATCTCTACCAAAGTTGATAGACCTCTCCATGAAATTGTCGCTATTTTTAAAAAAGATAGCATTCCTGTAGGGATTACTACAAGCTATTTCATAATTCTTACTTACCCTTTACACTAATTCTCAAAAAATAACACTGAATACAACAAGGAGCTGATCTTTATTTGTATTTTTCTCCATTTATTCTAGGTTAAGATAATCCAAGGATGGCCTTTGTCGTTTTACGAGATCAAAGACAAAAGTTCGATTCACGTGGAATTCAAAGACATTGAAAACAGTGACGAAGCCAAAAAGAAAGGGAATGCTATGAGTAACCGCTATCTTATGAAGTTAGGAATCAACAAATAAGAAAAATAACTGAGCGTCATCAAAGATTTTGAGGAAGACGAGGAATAAGAATAAGAAGGCGTTTCTTCAAGTAAAGACATGTCATCAATGAGAAAGCCATCAATGAGAAAACCATCTTTTCGATTTTAGCCAACTGGTTCTGCCTGGCGGAGAGGCAGCTCTCGTTCAGGGAGCTCATCTAGTGATGACGAAAATTTTAAAAATCTTGACAACAAAAAGATGCTCGATAACTTTTTGGAAAGTGTCATCTGGGAGATCAAAAATAACAGAATCGAAGACATGCGTAAACTCTTCAGTGATCTTCCTGAAAAGATGAATCTTGAGTAGTAGAAAACGTTGTAAACTTAGAGATTAAAAGTGCTAGATTAGTTAGGAAATGATGGATTCAGTCCATTGCATCATGCTGTTTAGCAGAAGAATTTAGTGATCGTGTAGGAACTACTCAACAAAGGCGCAAACGTGAATGTTCCTAATCGCCAAGGATGGACAAGCATACAGATCGCTATTCATAAAAATGATCTTAATTGTAAAAAAACATTTGATTTTCTGTAGCGATTTTCAAGGAGAATTTGAAAAAATTCTTTTTCATTGAAGGTTTGAAGCTCCTTTTGACATCAGAGACCATTAGTTTGAATGAAGTTTCCTAAGTTGGTACTCCCGTGACAGTAGCTTGCTAGCTCTCCAAGCCACAAGCACTTCTTCTCTTGCTAGAAAAATAACCAGATATCAAGTAATTTGTGAGAATATTTCGAGCTTTCTAATTGAATATTTCTATTATTCTAAAATCCTCCTAAAATGTTCTTACCTTTTGCTTCTCATAGCGTGACTGATTTATCTGGTAAGACATGTTTTGATTTATGCTCGAGTGAAGAATGCAGGACAATTTTGAAGACTTATTAAAAAGCCTAAGCAATCAAAGAATCAGATAAATTAAAACAAGAAAACTTATTGCAGAAATAATAATTGCCTCCACAACAAGCTGGCCCTGAGATCTTCCTACCTCCTCGACCACCTCTCATAAAAGGAGCGCTTTATAAGGTAATAGAAATTAAATTGAAAAGAGAGTTTTGCAATTTATTCATGTTTTTTGGATGATCGTTTTTATAAAGATTGGAGCAATGCTATTCAATGTACGTCCCCGTTATTTTGTCTTGAATGCTGATGAGGGCACTCTTATTCGTTATAAATCTGTGAATTAATACCCTCTGCGCCCTTTGGAAGTTATTCCATTAAAACATATCACACATATCTAAATTATCGAGAGATCGTGGTTTATGTCAAGTGATTACACATATTTTGAAATAAACTACCCAGCTAGATAAGTACTAGCTGCTAAGCACCATTTAACTGCTTTACTCTGGGTGCAATATATCTTCTAAGCAAGCGTCTACTCATACTACCACGAAAGCACGTATTTTTAATGAATAATATAATTCTAAAACTGTTCTTTTTTCAGAGTTTTCTGAAGATTTCAAGCATAAATTGTATTGATTTTGTGACTAAACAGGAGCTCTTTTGCTGGAGAGATGGAAGAAAACACTGCAATGGAATTACTTGATGTAGCTAATCAACCGAGTTTAGTTAAGAATCGAGGTACTCTTGGAGGGAGTATGCTTGAAGCGATACGTAAATTTGATCCAAATGGTAATAACGATAAGCGATAGATGGCTACGACAACTACTATTGTTGAATAAAATAATCTTAATCACAATAATCATACGAATGAGAATGGAAATAGTAACAATAATCAAGGGGAAATTAAATAAGCGAACAAATCAGCTATTTCAAATACGTCTAGACCTATCAACAAGCCAAATCCAGCAACTGCAGCAGCAGCTACATCAGCATAGGCATAACCGCTCCCTAAAAATAGTAGTAATAATAAACCTTCTGGAAATAGTTCAACTCAAAGTAACCGAGAGAGATCTCCTTCACCAAATACAAATGAATTCAACAGTAGCAATTCTACACAAGCTAGTTCCTTACCGGAGGATCCTACCGTTGATTTAGAAACTTTACAGGACGAAAAGGTGACATTCGATTCGTTTTAGATCTTGAAAGTGCTTGGATAGGGCTCTTTCGGGAAGGTTTTCTTGGCGAAGAAGAAAGATACTCAAGTGATTTATGCTATAAAAGCACTCAAAAAGAGACCGCTGATTGCTAAGCGATAACTTAGATACGCTGTGACAGAAGCGAATGTCCTTAAAATGTGCAACCATCCTTTCGTCCTTGGACTACATTTCGCTCTACAAGTAAAATGCGTTCTAGCCATCGTTGCTTTTTTACTTACTAATTTCAGGCCTCTAATCCTTTAAAATTATCCCTTTTTTATTTTGTAGACTCCAAATTATTTATACTTGGTGGTGGATTACTGCAGCGGTGGTGACATTTCCTCACATCTCGCCTACAAATAGAAATTTACCGAAGAAGAAGCTGTGTTTTACATTGCTGAACTTGTGCTTGCTATCTAGCACATCCACGAGAAAGACGTAATCTACCGCGATTTAAAGCCTGAAAACATCTTGATTTGTGGAGATGGACACATAAAATTAGCAGATTTTGGACTTTCTAAGGACAAAGTCACTGATTAAGCAAAAACAAAATCGTTTTGTGGCACGCCAGCCTATCTCTCCCCGGAGATGCTCAACAACAAAGGAGCTACCAAAGCATCGGATATATATGGTATTGGAGCGGTTTTATATGAGATGTTAACAGGTGACCCACCTTACTACAATGATGACATTCCCACGATGTACAAGAAAATCAAAGAAGGCAATTTATCTTATCCATCGTATGTCAGCTAAAAAGCGAAGAATTTCATCAATGTAAGGAGCACAAACAACATAATTTGCTCTTAATATGATGTTTTTTATCTACAGGGATTGCTGGACAGGAACCCAAAAACGAGATTAGGAGCTACTGATAAAGAGCAGATAAAACGTGATCCGTTTTTCGAAGGCATCGATTGGGACAGACTCTATAAAAAGCAATACCAACCGCCGATAACTGAATTCGAAAATAGTGATATTGAAGACGAATTCGACGATATTGCTGATAAGGTAAAACAGAAACTTGGAGTGGCTTTTTTTAAAACTTTCTTATCGCCTTTTTGCATTTATGTAGAGGATATTCTAAGATCTAGATTACGAATAGCACAACAAGAACACAAATAGAGTCAAAGAGTTCAGTTTTATCAGAAAATAATGAATGAACTTTGCTAAGGTTATATTCAAAATACCCTTTTAATTAATCACAAGTAACTTGATGATACTTCACATCTGTGTTATCGTAATGTTGCCTGCTTATTTTTATATTGTAATTTTTATTTTTCAAGGATTTTGCATTTCAAAAAAACGAGCATGCAAGATTTATTAAGCTATCTGCTGATGGTTAAGAAAATGTGCTATTTATTTGTTATTTACAAAGAAAGATTGATTTCTGAAAGAATGCAGAGCGATTCCACTAGAATGCATTGAGCAGACACAAACAAAATAAATGAACAAAAAAATACATTTTCTAAAAATTATTGTTTTAACCAAAAACTGTTGAAATTTGTCAAGAAAGTTAAAATTTATTGGACTTTAAACTGGATTTAGAAATTGGATGGAATTATTTTTTCCTTCATGCCTTGGATCCACCACCGACTGTGATTTTCGAGATAAGATTCGCAAGTCTTAGGAAAAGCGTAAAGAGATTCAAAAAGAATCCAATCGATCCGATGATAGGATCTTCTCGTGACCATTCTGTTTTCGCTCCACTGATGACAGTTTCATTCTCCCAGACAATGTAGAATCCTAGAATTATCACCACTGTAGAGATAATATATATAGTCTGCAATGGCACAAGGGAGAATATTTCAAGTTTAAGAGTGATGAACAATACTCCAGCGAAGATAAACAGAGCAGCATTCTAGAATGTAATCGGTCCAAGACAGAGCAATGCATGGAAGAATAATGAAGCAAAGAGATACGTGAAAACTAAGAAAAAGTAGTACACATTCGAGGAATAGGAAGCATCGAAATATGCAACAAGTGTAGCAAATCCTAAAGTGTATAATACGAATACTGCAATATTGAGGAATGGTTTAGACAGCTGCTATTTTTGAAGAAATGCTGCTAAAGAGAGGAGAATAACGATGATCAAGCAGAGCACCAGACTCACACCAGTGTGAGTTAAAATCCATGATCGGAATGGAATTGAATTCTCACATAAGTACGAAAACAACGAAGCCAGTGCAGTTTATGCGAAAACAGCAAAATATAATCGTCTAAGATACGATACTCTGCTCTGAGACTCCCCAGAAAGCGGAATGTCTTCTTCATATCTTTTGGCACTCAGTATCTGCTGGGAGTTTCTCATAGGGCTATTGTTAACGCTGCTCATTTTGAATCCTCTGTCTGCTACTCCACCACCTAGCCCAAGGTTATATGATGGTGTATTGAACGATTGTTATGTTGGATTACCACCAGCAGCGTATGTGCCTGGAAGATTGCTTCCAGATAGAGGCAGTTATCCTCCATATTATTATTATTACTACTACTACTAAGGAGCTGCGCCTCCATAAGGGGATGCTCCTCCGTATTGTTGGAGATTGCTTTAGTTGAGATTGTTATTAGGAATGTACTGAGAATGAGTAGTCATTATTTTTAGATTTAGTTCTAACTGTTTTATTTATGTTTTTTTGATTCGGGATTTAAATTATCTTTTATTGTTTCATAATTTAATAGCTTATACTCCTTATCTTTAACAGCAAAATCAATAAAATAATAATTGAATATCTTTTGTTAGCGATTCTTTGAGACAAAGCTATGTCTTTTGACGAGATAATATGATCAAAGATGTGTGAGTTTAAAGGCCATTGTAATCCTCAATTTTGTATAATTTTCAGATTGAGGATGTTCATATGGCCTCGTTGAATGCAAATTGACGCTTTCACAATCTAGAAAAAAGTAAAAAGAAAGAAATTCTCTCTCGAAAAACTAGAAACTGTTTGCACAGAGAGAGGAAAAATATTTGTATGTTTTGTAAAGTTTTTGTTAGTCAATTAAAGATAATGCTAATACTAATCTTAATAACACCAAACCCACAAGATTCACTTAATTTAGATTAATTGTCAAAGCAAGCTGAAAGACCATTAACTTTATTATCTTATTCAAGTATTTAGCATAAAATGATAGGTTATTTTGAGTATTTGTAAGAGGATTGTTTATGGTTTAAATTTCTCAAACATGCATCTTTTTTGGGGATAAATTGCATGAAGTATGTAGCCAAATAGAAAAAATCATATTCTATGCTATTTAAAGGACTCTTGCTTCAATCATCACCACCCTCATCACCACCTTCTTCGAGATCGGCATAGACAGGAACCTAATGCTTAGGCTCTTGAGAATCTTACCTGTTTTAAGATATTATTTGAAAAAATTATTAGTAAAAAGCTAAAAACAAGAGAAACAATAGTTATCAGTATTAGAAGAAATCCATTTCCTTACCAATCGTAAGTCTTGGGTAGATCGTAGAATTGATAGAAGAGTGCCCAGCCAACAATGAAAGCTCCAGCTCTGAAGAGGAATTCTTTTTGGATTAAAGATAAATAATTCAAGTTTATGAAAAGAACAAAGTTTTTCTTTTCAGGTAAGAGTGTAAAAGACTCAAGCCTCTTTTTTGGATACAATAGAATAGCTCAAAATGAATAATGAAAGACTAAGTTTAAATGTTGTAAATACGTCTTGAGTTTTGGTAGTTGATTTCATTGTGGAGAGTTTCAAGTTCTTGGATGAAATGAATGTTTTTAGCTTCATTTGGTGAGTTAACGATGTACCACATTCTGAGATCGTATCCCTTGACGAGACTGTTAAAGTTCGTAGAGAAGGGCAAGTTCTCGAACTTGGACTTGTCTAAGCCTGCTTGGACGATGTTTCTGCGATTTGTGCGCTGTAAAAGTTTCCAGATCATTGTTTTTCTTCTTCTTGGCTAATAATTTTTACTTTTCTTCAATTTTATTCAGAAACAAAAAATATCTCTCACACACACCCACTCTAAACTGTGTAGTATTGCTTTTTCGATCTTTTATTTCATTTTGTTCCTCTCAAGATAGTCTTTGAACCCCCCCCCTTTTTCCAAGCAAAATCTTATTAAATCATAAATCTTTTCGATTGAATAATAAAAAAAGCGAAAACAGAAAAACAAGAGTTGAGTACATTTAATACAAAACTTAGCCATCTCTCTCTATTTAGCACCTTTAGTTTCCTTATTATTTGGTAGATACCATTAATTATTTGTTATTGTTTTCATCTTTTAACTTTCTCAAAAACTGCTTCTTTTTCTTATTTCAAATATGGATTCAATTCCTTGACTCCTGGCGCATAAACAGGATCAACTTCATCAATAATACTCATGGGACGCCCTTTCCCTTTCCACACAGGTCCTCCGAAGTGTTGTCTATCCATAAGTTCTTTATGTTTCTTGAGATCTTCAGGATCAACATTCGCTGCAAACCAATTTGACCAATCAACTAATTCTCTCCTCTCTGCTTCACCTTTCACGAGTTTTCCGTCCTTCATAACATAAGTCCCTGATTCAATCGGATCAGATTCTTTTTGATTTGTCTTGGAGTTGTCTTATGATCCTTGTATTGTGTCTCCTTCTTCATGTTGCTGTTATTTTAGTATTTCTTCACCTTTCTACGCCATCGTTTCATTCGAATCAGTTTGCGCAGAAACTAATCCAGGATATGCAAGTTTTAAGAAATTTATCTTGAATTGTAGATCTTTCTAAAGACGCATGAGTTCATCTTTGTTCTCTGGATTATACTTCTTGATCATTTACTGCATTGCTAATTTGTTGGATTCTTATTTAGCAGCGGGTAGTTTGTTGATGAATTACTGAACTGAGCTCAGAAGCACCCTAACCTATGTCTTGAGAGCTTAGCACATTCTAAACAAGAAAAAGAACAAAAAAACAATCTATTAATCTTGGAGTGTTTGTGTGATTTCTGAGATGTACTTGATTGATTAATATAAAAACAATTTTTTTACGAAAAGATTTTAGCTATGAATTTTGTAGTCTTTGCGAAATAGCAATTTGCATGAATTTAGTGGATAGAAATATTTTATGTTTATATGAGAAAATCCTTATTCATTTGGTAAATAAGTAGTTTCTATGATTGCTTTCAAGAAAGAGCCATGTTTAATGTGCGTGTGTGTGTTTTGTAAGATTTTATAGTCTTAGAGATATGAATGATTGAAACTCCAGTTCACTCTAAATCATGAATAATATCGAAGAAGTGTATTATTTGTGTGAAAGAGATTCACAAGATAAGTTACTTTATTTTTGAGAACAAGTGAAGGAAACGACAATGTGCTAAATTATTCCACTTTTGTTTTCAAGTTTTGCTATGATACTATCGTTTTGAGAGTAGAAGTTTTTTGCATATTTGCTGAGAACTCATAGAAAATATTATCATTATTGGAAGCCATCGTGCGTCTTGATTTTAAAAGAAGTGAATATTCCTAAGAAGGTTGGAGATCGTTATTCTGTTATCTTATGGCTTTGGATTTCTAGAAGAATTCAGTGACTTTTTTGGAAGTTAAATGGCTGTACGAATATAATACAATCTTCTTCTTAGAATGATAAAGAATTTCGCATTGGGGGAATCTGTCACAAAAGGACTCAGGGAATTAAGAGACAATTAAAATGAGTGAGTTACCCTGAACCAACACTGGGAAGCAATAATTGCTAAGAATACTAAGACAAAATGAATAAAAGGTTGCTAATGCTTTTTCAATTTGCAAATTGGTTCAAAATAAAGAAATAAAATAATATTATTCTCTCCAAAATTTGTTTCGCAAATTCATTACTGGACATAAATCAAAAGCTAACCAGTAAATATGCTGAGTTGTAGGTTAGTTTATATTATTGTAATGGATGGAGGGATGCATTGATTGAGAACGTCTTTTTTGGATTACAAAAATATCTTATTTTTTTTATTAAAGATTGGGAGTTTCTTATCACAGAATCATAAGAGAGAGAGAGAGTACAGAAATAAAATGAAGAGAATCAAGCATAAACTTAAAGCAACATTTTTAGAGGATTTATTCAATAGATCGTCATATGACATTTCTTGTGTTTCTGTCCTTCTTTTGATAAATGAAGCCTATTCGTAAGCTTATTTTAAAACTAAATAGACAAATGAATAACTAAATGTAAAATATAGCAGAAACTATTGGATTAATCTTGGACTAGGAACTCTCTCCCACATTCTTTTTCCTTTTTTCTCTCTTATGGCAGTCAGCAATATATTCAAAAAGAGGAGAAGAACAAAGCTATGTAAATTACTAAAACCATATCAATTTGATTTTAAATAAAGCTTTCGATTGCTTCTAATTTTCCTTAAGTTGATAATGAATCAGCAGTAACTGGGCATTTTTAAAATCAATAATATATATATTTTTGATTTAATCTATCGCTGTGATATAGAGGTTACAAGAGTAAGATAAATTAGTGCGAGCTGAGTACACGTGAATCGAAAATATTCCCAGGAGGTAGTGGGCGGAGAAAGTAAGCGCTTAAATGAACAAAGAAAATTGACAGAATTTGCGATCTCAAGACAGGATATTGTGATTAATTGGAGGAAGACTACAGTGTGAGTTTGATAATTAGTCGGAAAGTGCAAGAAACAAAAATAATTACTGCTTTCAGCATATCAGGAGAAAGAGAGAAAAAAAGAGGCAATAACGCTAAGAAATATGAGTGATTCTAGTGAGAAAACAGATTTCAAAGCAGATGTGTTGGAGCATTTAGCATCACGAATAACTTAGAGTGGGGAATAAGGTAAAGTCTATGAAAACTAAGTGGAATCGCAAGATAAAACTGATAGGTAATGCACTAAAAATCATGGAGATGATAGAGAAAACAATAATGTTGGGTAACTAGAAATGATGGAAGTGGAATAGAATCAAGAAAGTAAGGGGGAAACGATAGAGAATCACAGAAATAATGGTAATATCTTAGGAAATATGTAAGAACATGATACTCGATTAGCGAGAAACAATGAACAATAAGATCTTATGATAAACTTAGAAGACAAATAATGTGTGTAATTACCGCAAGTAAAAGAGTTGGAGATGATTCAGAGATCAACTGATTAGGAAGAAGATGGATTTAAAAATGAATAGAAAGAGGGAGATGTAGAAGAAGAAGGAGAAGTTGCAGAAAACTCAGAGAAATTGTAAATGGACAATCAAGAGAAGAATGAAGATTAAGAAGCATTTAGTGCGAAGAAAATAGAAAAGGTAGTATTTAGAAATAGAGAAAGCGATGGAGAACACAAAGAAAACCAACAGGATTTGGAGAAAGATAGGGATGAAATATGGCAGAAATAAGGTAATTCTGAGGAAGCAGACATAAACAAAGGGGTAGAAGAAGAAGAGGAAGAAGAACAAGTTGATGATAGTGATGACAATAGATCATACGATGACAGAGATCTTGCAGCTGACAAGATAGAAGTAATTGACTATGAAAAGAGTTAAGATGGAATCGAAGGTAGTAGCGATTCATAAGTGTAGATTCGCTAAATTGCTACAGAGGAATATCAAGAAGATGATAAGAATCAATCGATAGAATCAGATTGCGCTGACAAAGAGACGAGAAAAAAGCATTCGAAACATCCGAAGAATGGGTTGGTTTAGTTTTCCATGCAATAATCAGAGCAGTGTTCATAACAAACAGATATGCAGTAAAATATGCTTTCATGCTAAAAAATAGAATCATCACTGCAGGATTCATTCCCGCTGCAGCAACAAAGGTAAGCTGGAGAAGATGATGATGACGATGACGATAATGATAATGACGATGGTGATAATGGAAATGGAGATGAAAAAGTAGAGGAAGTAGAAGTAAATGGATTAGATGAGGAAGAGCAAGAAGAAAGTGAGGAAGCAGCTCTAGGGGATGAAAATGCATCTCCGAATAATTATCTACCTAAGGACGTTGCATCGGGGAATATCAACTCCAATAATTGCGCTCAGAAGATCATCCATAATCCAGAGTTTTTGAGATAACAGCAAGTCAAATCTGATATGTTCTACGAGGAACTGCAGAGACAATCGAAATTAGCGTTTTCTAATACTGCGCATTAACTCTTCGACTAAGCGAATATCATCAGCTCCATTGGGTAGTCTAATATCAATTAACCGCTACAAGGTATACAATGAAAAGAAATGAAAGAACAGATAAAGATAAATGAATGAAAATATTCAGATATTTTTCGTATTATTCCTCTTTTGCATTTTGAAAAATGTTTCAAATCTTTTTTTGCTGAGTAGACTCTAGCAAATGGGAGTGGATGCCTTGCAATTTCTTGATCAAGCAGAATCTACCTCACAGCACAGTAGTCTGGCCTCTGGAGCCATCTGTATCTTTCGGCAATCCGTAGAATGAAGTAAGATAATTTTGAAGAAAAAAAACAAGCTTTTCAATAAAGATTTTTTCAAATTTAAAACCAGTATTTTCCTCTAATTCCTCCTCCTAACTGGACTCATTTTTGTTTTCTCAGAACCATTTGCAAGTTGCAAAGATGACCTTAACTATGGAGCGTAATTTCACGTACGATGCAGAGCTTGGTTGGAACTGGCACAAGAGTTGGATTATCCCTGCGATTTCTCTGCAGTTTGAAGTCCTCGACCCTGAAACCAAAGAAGCTTTTTCTCCTCCGAAGAACACCTTTGCTTAAATCTACGCTGTGAAGGCTTCCACGAAGGAAATAGCCAAGTTTCACATAATTGATATTGGTCTCAAAGGAACTGACCGCATTCCTCTAGAAGATGCTACCTAAGTTGTGTTCTAAGCCTTGAAGTTCACTTCGACTTCCTACAACAATGAAGGCAGTAAGTTTAATCTTGTAGTTGCAGTTATTGTCCAAACAGAAAGCAGCCCACATCCGAGAGTAATTGAAGCAGTCATATCCCCGCCGATATTCGTAGATTCCAGAAAAAGTGCTAGGGATACACAGATCATCAAGGTAATAAGAATGAACCATATTCAAATAACTCGTAATTTCTATCCTAATTCTAACTATTATTCTTTTGCCCAAAAATACCTCCAAAGCACGTGAAATTGACATCCTTCTACGACTTGTTCCCCCCTGATAATTTCAAGAAGCGCTTAGTCAAGAGAAAGAAGAAAGAAAACGAACAAAATGAAGAAGAAATCACCAACGATATCAATGGATTTACAGGCTATTTCACAGCGCCCAACATCAGAAACAAGGTAAAAGCATTTCTTAATCTCGTAATTTGCTAAAACATAAAAATTGTTTCAAAATCTCAGGTAAAGCACCCATTGTTCCTCGCTTATAAATTCAGTAAATGCATGGAAGTCTACTACAACCGTGAGGAATTCGGTGTCCTCAGCAATTACGAGACTCTCATCGAGCGAGTCGTTGAAAGCCTCCTCGAGCAAGGGAAAATCCACTGCTAGCATTCAAAACTCTCCAAATCAAAGAAGAAACAAAATGGCATCGATAAAATCAACACGCATGCTCTCCTCACCATCGTGCTTACTGCCTTCCCTCCAAAGACCGAAACAATACCCACAGCCTCTTCCAAGCTGGATCAGCATGGTCAACACCACCATGAATCTACTCAAAGCTTCACAGCGAACAAGAAGATCGCGGAGTTACTTGGACCCGTGGATAATTCAGTGGTGAATATTATCTTCGATAAGAGTTATTTACCTGAGAAGTACAAGCCTATCAGTAGTATGGAAAAGCTCCGGAAAGCATACGAAGAAGTGTATGAGAAAATATTGAAAAAACAACCTTAGCTGATAGCATACAAAAAAGAAGATGATGAAGATGAAGATGAGGAAGATTATGAGGAAAATGGATAGGATGAGGTAGAAGAGGATGAAGAAGAACAGGGAGTTAACGGTGAGATGAAGAGTCCAAGAAAGAAACTCAAAGGCAACAGTGAGTAGTAGTAAGATATCAGTAACAGCTGTAGTTCCAGTTGTAATGAGAATCTTAATAAACTCAATGAAAATTAAAACCCGAATGGATAAAACAACAATGCAAGGAATCAACAGACAATCTCGAAGAATCATCCAAATCAGAAATCACCAAAAGTCATCATCAACAACCGCAGCAGTAGTAGCAGTATTAGCAGTGGCTTAAGTGAGAATAAGCCATAAAAATAACCAGAAATAGCTGGTTTAAATCATGAGAACAATCATAATAATCAAGTGTAGTTAAAGCAATCTGTCATCATACCGCATCCTCAAGCATAACTAAAATCAACGCAAACGACTGCTATTCATCCATCTCCTCTTCCTCAACAACAACAACAACACTAACCAATTCCCTAATCATTAACTCCATTATCACCATCGCATCAATAGAACAAAGAATCACTGTAAACCCTGCCGATTAATGCAATCCCTCATCCACCACCACCAGCAGCAGCGGCAGCAGTTGAATCATCCAATCAGCCACCTCAATAAGCAACTCATCCATCAGCATCAGCAGCATCGCATCCCCATCCACATCCCCATCCTACCAATCCTAGAGGACCATCCTAATCCCCTTAGAAGTCCCCTGCTGTCCATATTCCTTCAGCTTAACCAAAGCAAGGATTTAAAGCTACATCGTTCGCATTGAGCAGCACTAGCAGTAACAATACTAATGCTAATCATTCCATCAGCAATCTAATAGTTAAAGCTAAAACTGAGTCAACAACGCACGATCATCTTCCTCAAGCGTCATAGCAGCAGCAGTAGCATTCTGCAAACGTTTCTCAAGATATCTAATCTTCAGCTGCCAAAAGCTAGATGTAACCAAGCCAAGCCTCATCATCATCACAGGTGTAATAGCAGCTTCAAGCGTACCAATAGTAGCAGTAGCAATAATAATTGCAGTAGATGCTTATGTTGCAGCAATAGTAATAGTAATAATAACAAGAACAGCAATAATAATAACAAATCAGATAACAGCAATCAGCATAGTAATCATAACATAATTCCAATGTTCTTCTTCAGCAGTAGCAGCAGCAGCAGTAGTAGTAATAGTAGTAACAACAGTAATAATAGCAGTAGCTCTAGCAACAGCTTCAACTCCAGTATCAATAGCAATAATCATAACAATAGCAGTAATTGCAGTAATTCTAAGCAAATCAATTGATGCAATTATCTCAGCTTCTCTAGCAACAGCAGAACAATCCTTAATCGCAGCCTTTTTAGTAATAACTTCAATAGCTACTCTTTCAGCAGCAGCAGCAGCAGCAACAACAATAGCTCGCACAGCAGTAATAATAATAGCAATAATTAAGCTAACTGCAATGGCCATTCTCAGTGATCTAAGATCAAGCCAACAGCATCCACAATAACCCGACTGTTGCTACTCCCGCTTAATTCCTTCTATTGCAGCATCAACAATAGCAGTAACAATAACAGCAATAACTGCAACTTCAACAACAATAACAGTATTAACATCAATTAGCTTTGAAGGCTATGCAGTAGTAGTAGTCTCCAAGTGAAACCTAAAATAATCTCCAATCGTTCGCTGATTCGACGAAGCTGCCATTTGCTGATGCGTTACTAGCAATGCAGTCAGCACAACAACAACAACAGATGATGCTACTGGAATAACAATAACAATAGCAATAGCATATCTAGCAGTAACAGCAGTAATAGCAATAATAGCAATAGCTAACTCTACAAGCTTAATAATTGTAATAGCATCCAAATTAACTAGCAGCCTTAGCTAAATTCCAGTAAGCTATGTACGCACAGCAGTCACAGCAACAACAGCCTACTTAGCAGCAGTAACCATAATAGTAGTAGATTTATCAATAGGAATCGTTACTGACACCTTAACAACAACAGTAACTATTTTTCTAGCAGTAGTAGGCGTAGTAATTACTCCTTCAAAGCAATCCTCAGCAGTTCAGTGGATTTGTTTAGTAAGACAATACTAATAATGAAAACAATAGCAATAATGTGTTTTAATAATAACCTAACTCACTTTCTTTACCTAATTTGGCTGCTCTGAGAGAACTCTACGCCCGAGCTGCTGGAGTAGCAGCATAACCTGAGAATATGAACTCTAGGATCATCAAAAAAGAATGAAAAAAATGACTAATATATTCAAAAAGAATTTAAATAACTCAATAACGGAGTAAAAGAAAGTTATATATTGTATTGTAATGTGTGCTTGTATTAGCCTTAACAACAATAATTCTTTTGTAATGTATTAACACAGCTGTAAAAACATTGTTTCTTTTGCATTGAGTTGCTTACTTTACTAATCTTTTGAGGAGAGGGAGCAACAAAAAGAGAGATTAACAATAAGTTCAAGTGACATACGCTGATAAATTAATAGATCTGACTCGATTCGGCTGGAGAGGCAGAAGAAGAAGAAAAAAAAGAGAGAGTGAAAGAGAAACTGTAGGTTTGATTGCGACAAAAAAAGGATTATTTAGAACCACCAAAATGCTGTCCGTGCTTTCTCGCTAGCAGCTCAAAGCTTAGAGAAACAAGAAAATCGATGAAATGTTCCAGCAGTATGAAGCAAGTGACAGTACTACTGATTCTGGCAATGGAAGACCAGATAAGAGAAACAAAACTGACGAAGAAGAAGAAGAGAAAAATATGGCAAAATAGATTCTCAGTAATCTAATGCCTGTCACTGTTGATGTAAACAAAACAACATTGATTCCCTTTTGTGTGAAAATCGCACAATGCTAACTCTTTAAGATCTTTTCTCTTGATTTTCTCATTTATTTTAATTTACTTTTTGTTTGACAATACCCTTGGTACAGCTCGTTTATCAGTAAAAGAAACAGCAGCTATCATTGAAAAATGCTAACTAATTCATTCTCTAGAAATAACTGAACCCCTATTCCTTACAGTAAGCAAGTAACTTCAATAACAGCAGCATACAAACACAAGCTACAGCTACGTAGAATACGAGTATCCTTCATCTTGGAAATCAAACTGGTAAATCAAGTGAAAAAAGATAATCCCGAGTTAGCTTTTCACTCATGGAAACCACACCTAAAACAATCATCAAAACACCTCGATCGGAAGGACCTTTCAAGACGAAATCACAGCAGAATCTGCTCAACATCACTATCGATCAAATTGCTGAGTAAGTAAATTTACAAATTAATCTCAATATTGTTGCTTTATTTGTATTATTATGGGATGACTTAAAAGGGGAGATCTTTTTGAAGACATGCTGGAGAAAGAACAAAGAGAAAGTGAAAATCAAGAATAGCATAATCTAACGACGAAAGAACAAGAGGAAATGACTCAGAAATGGGCTGAAGTGGAGGTTTCGTTGAAGAAATGTGATAGAGAGTTGTCTTAAGATGTATCCTAAACCATGCAACTCATCAATAACAATCTCAAACTCATCGTGCAAGAGTAATTGATTCAACAGAGAGAGAGAGAGAAATATTACCTTGACACCTACAAACCCAGATAAGATGATTCATTTTTTACTATATTGTATGTTTGCTTTCCAGATAAGAGCGCAAGAGATGCATCCGCAATCTGACATCGCTAGAAAGCGTATTTGAGCAAGCTAGGAGTGAATGTATCGATATTAAATTAGATCTAACCGAAGAAATCAAGAAAAAGAAGAAACCAAGACCATCTTAGATTTCGAATGTTCGCTTACCATCTCTCGCGAATGTCCCACCAACTCGCAAGGATCGGTACAACTACGCTGCTAGTTAGAAAGCAAACACAATCCCATCGAGAAGTAGTTCATCGCAGAATAGATCCCCCGAAATAACTCCAAATGATACGACGACGAAATTCACTAAACTTTAAGAAGACCAAGAAGAAATATCGAGTAATCATAATAAAAATAACCAGAAGAAGAACTTGCAACTATTAGATTAGCTGAAATTCAAGGTTATGCATTCAAGGTTTGTCACGAAATATGAAGCACCCAAGTAGTCTCCTGATAGCTGGAATTAAAGGAAAAAAACGAATAGACCAGTAATGATCTTTGAGCCCAAAAAATAATTTCATTATATTGGATATCAGCCACTCTAAGACTCTTTCTAAGCTACTCTCAAGAGGAGAATTGAACAATAAAATAAGTCTTTACTTGTAAGGGTTTGGAGGGATCTTATTGTTTATTTGCCATGAAGGGAGGGGGAATATTCATTTTGTGAATTTTGCATTTTGCTAGACGAACGATAATCATGGGAAGACACTGAATACTAACACAAGCACTCTAGATTTCTCTAAACTCACGGACTTAGGAACGACTACAGACAGAGTTCGAGAAGAAACGAGTATTCTCAACTCAGTAGTTTAATAAGAACCATTAGGATAAATTAAAAGAGTCAAATTACCTAAAACTAATCTGTCGAGGAGTTCTAATCACTTGGATGCTCTCAAAAAGACACACAAGACTCTCCCTGAATATTTGATTCCATTTAAGGATTTAGTTTTGAATACTTGGAGGGGGAAAGTTGTTAATCCTACGCAAGAAGAAACTGTGCTTCTTTCGAATTGTCTGGGCATGCTGTCATTGCACGCAGAAATGACGGAAGGTGTCCATGAGATTAAAGACTATTAATTCAATGAGGGAACGAGATATCTTGCTGTGCCTAGTCAATCCAATAAAAGTAACAAGGATGTTATTGAAGGGGGGGTTAACTTATAATTTATGCTAATTAATTTTTCTCTTGAAAAAAGATTTAAGCAATGCCGACAAGAAGTTCAAGAGAGCAGCCTAGAACAATCCAGATTTAAAGCAGCAATTGATCAATGTGAACATTCAACAATTAGATCAAACAGTCGAAATCGAAGATGTTCAAGATTATTTGCAGTAGGATATATATTGAAAGTTTCTGTTTATTTATTATTATTTTGGTCGTTTCATCACCTCTGATTGAATGATTGAATGATTGAATAATTGAATAATTGAACAGTTCCCAAAAGGAAAGGAAGAAGAGGGAGAGTGAAATAAAGGGTAGAGTTAAAAGGAATCAATTAAAAAGATAACCCAAAACAAAAAAAGAGCAAGAGATAAGTAAAAATAAATATATATTTTAATATTGGCTATCAAGAAAGATACATTCACAAAAAATAAGGGAAATAAACTAAAAAAGCAGGATCATCATCATCATGTCGAACAGGAGTAAATTTATGTAATGGATCGATTACAGAGTGCGTGTCACTCTGCAAGATGCGCGCATGCTTGTGGGGACATTCATCGCGTTTGATAAGCATCTCAATCTTGTATTATCGGAAACGGAAGAGTTCAGACCAATCAAGCCCAAGAATAAAGGTAGATATCTTGGGAGAAATTCCGTGAAGTGGATAAATTTTCAACCATGATTCTCTTTCTGATTTTTCTGCAATCTTCAACGGATTTTACTTTTGTGTTTCCCACAGGTGAAGGTGAGAGACAAACCAAAAGAATCTTAGGATTAGTGATCATTCGAGGTGAGAACATAGTTTCGATTAACGCTGAAGCACCTCCTAGTTAATAGGTATTTTTATTTAAAATATTTTTCGTGGAAATCACTGAATTCTGGACTTTCTGTGTTTTTAATGCTTAAAAATAGACAAGAAAGATAGATACAAGTGCATCCGGACCTGGATAAGCTCAAGCAATAACAAGAGTTGGTACTGTACCTCCAATCCCACCTTAGATGCTTGAGAGACCACCTATGGGTGTCCCTGGATAACCTCCTATGGGCATGATGTAACCACCAATGGGAATGCCACCTATGCATCTTGGAATGATCCCACCTAATATGAGACCTCCTGGCACTCTGCCTCCTGGCTATCCTTAATGAGCAACCTAAGAACCAGTAGATCTCTCGCTTTTTGACATCACAGAGCTTTTTTTTAAAAATTCTAACAATAAAAAGAACAGACTGATTGCTCAATGAATAATAAGCATGCAAATCAATCGTTGTAATTTATCATGCATTTAAGTGTGGAGTATGTGCTGCAGCAAAGCAGCAAGATATTGTTAGAAATAATGTCAAAAGAGTTAGGTAGAAATATAAAATATTCTGTTTTGTTAAAGATTTGTGGGTGTTGAATGAATAGCAAGAGAGAAGGAGAGAGAGAAATGAAGGAGTATATAAATTTTATTTTCTGTGCATTTTGATAGGGTGACTGATCATAAATATCCAATAATTCACATTTGTGCTCACCAAAATGCATCGAAATAGAACAGAAATAGAGGGTAAACAAATTGTTATGCAGCGCTAACTGGAAAAAATATAATTTCAATCTCATAAGGATTTTTAAGAAAAGCGATGGGTTTTTATTAGTTTTAATTGCGTATCATATTCTCTTGGAGGAATTCAAAAGCGATTTCGATCGTTAGTTTTTCACAGACTGCTGCTGCTGCAGCTAGACTGTCCGTTTCGCTGAATTCTTTCTGGAATTATTCTTTGGTTTGCTCGTCTAAGCATTCTAAGTTGCTTGTTGTGACTAAAAACCAATTGGATTCGACTACTAAAGATATCCTTACGATATTGAGTTCTGCAGCTAACAAATTATCTGCTATTTATCATTTGATTCTCTCTGATAAACGCTCTCAAGCTTCTCATACGATTTCTCGAGTTATTATGCATACAATCTGTAGTTCTCTAGCAATATCTACGCATCACTAGTCAGCACTCTGTTCGTCGTGTTATTATCATTTTCTAATTTTGTAAAAGTAAGTCAAAAATGAAAATAAAAACAAACAAGTCAAATAAGAGTTAAAATATCCCTAAAAAACATTCACATACCTTTAGCAGGAGCATTAAGATGATTAGAAAGTTGTTGTGGTTGTTGTTAATTCATTGTTTTAAATTCTTATATCCTCTCCGCCATTCTCGTACTCTCTGCTTGCTATCTCGCTAACTCTTCACGGATCCTTCCTAATTCATTTTATCCCGACTATTTCATGAAAATATCATTTTAACTAAACGTCGTATGCATTTTCGTGTTATTATTTTCATTCGTTATTTCCTGCAATTCCTCCATGCCCATTCTGCCTCTGAGATGTCCATTGCTACTATTACTTCCATATATTTACTACTATTAATCTCTAATCGAAGAGGTTTATTAAATCGTCCCATAATTTGGAGTATTTAGACTATTATAATTATTATTCAAATATAAACTATTCATCTAATTCTCCTTGTCTCTCACCCTATCTATATCCTTAATCCCTACTGTACTTTCCCTATCTCGATCTCTCTAAGATGTGATCGTGTTTTTCAACGACCTATACGATGAACTGTAATTTTTCTCTGCATTCTCTGTCCTACCCTGAATCGCTGCAATCCTAAGAGATGTATTTTCCTAAGACAATGAAGCATTGATTGCTTTAAGCTCCTGTATTTCATTCTAGAGACTTTCCACCAGCACACTTTTTTCTTGCGCAAGTACTGCTACTTCTTAATCACATTCTTAGCATTGCACTCGCAATTTCGAAATAACTGCATCATCTGAAATGCTCTTTTTTTAAAATTACTCCTTTAATCGCAGTAATTCCCTCTGGAATGTCTCCTGTTACATTAGATTTCTCTCCCTTTCTTCCATCAGTTACTTGTTGACTTTGCTCAATTCTCTGTAACTCTCGCTGACTCCATGGGTGTTATCGCCATAACCTTCATGGAATCCCTCGTAAAATAACCTAGTTTAAAATATGTATTTCATTATCAAACAACACCCCCTAGCCATTAATGTGCTGATTTCCATTGACTAAACAAATTCATTGTGTTACTTGCATGGTATGTGCTGCTGCTAGAGTAATTACTCTTGTTCCGATCCAGCAATGACTGATTTCTACGATTTCTATGGACTTTTGGTGTATTCTAGAGTACCTCCCTGGGTTTATTATTTAGATGTTCCAGCTGTGAACTACTACTAATCCTCTCTACCAAGTAATAGCTCATTGAGCTCATGCAACCTGTTTCTGCTGCTTGAAGTTGAAGAACTAACTTGCTATTATTATTGCTACATCTATTACTCTTCAGCAGTTAATCGCCCGTTTCCTTCGTTAATTGCACTACAACTCCTATTGCTTCTCTATTGAGAAACTTTCCCACCACTTAAATTACTATTGTTTCCATTCAACACTTATTATTGATATTCTTGATTGCTTTTGCCATATGAACCATGTACTATTGGAGGATATTAGTGCATTTAATTCGTGTCTTTTCTGAAATTCGCTGGTCTACCATCCATGCTGATATCGGAACTGTTGTTATTCAAATTATGACTGTTCTATTTGGGCATTAACTTTGTATTCACTGTGTAAGTAGGTGGTTCATTCTATCTCTCGTTAGTGCTCCTGGGTGCGCCTGCTGTAGGTGTTTTTTTGCTGGTGATCAGGTTCTGCAGTTTATCCTCAATGTGAGCTAGTAATCTATTAGTAGTTTCAATTTATTTCATGTTCGCTGAGTAAACAGCACCTTCAGTTTATTCTTCTTATCTCTCCATACTCACGAAAATTATCAATCAGCGAAAAGGGGTGATTTTCAAAAATTGAGAATTGAGCTGAAATCTTTGAATTGAACTTGCAAAACCAAACCCTCCCAACTGAATCCAAAAGAAGAGAGAAAGAATGAGAGAGAGAGAGATTGAGTTTCATTTCGTTCTCTCTCTGTCTTTTCTTATCCTTTTCCATAAAGTTATCTTTATTTTTTAAATAATCCATTGACATATTTTTCCTTAAAATATGATAATAAAAATGATTTTACAACAATTAACCAAAATTAATTGATCTCTCTATTTAATCCACTAAGTTATTTCGAAAAACGTTTATTTTTTTATTAAGAATGAACATTTTGTAGCAATTTCAAGCACAATATTTCTGAAAAAAACCATTTGAAATATCACTATTCTTTCTTGGACGGCTTGTAGTTATTGAACCATGGAATCATCCTCGAAACATTCTATTGATATTCACTATAAAGTGGTCTAGATTTTTTCAAATGTCTCTCCATTGCAGGTAATGTGTATGCATTCATAATGAGCAGAATGAATGCAGCTCCAAAGAATGAGAAATAATAGTCTTCCCCGAATTCAAGACAAGGTATGAATAACCCAATCCAGAAGAGCATGTCACCAAAGTAGTTCGGATGGCGAGAGTATCTCCATAGTCCGACGAGAATTATGTCTTTTGATTGTGTTGATCTCCAAGGTAAAATTTATTCATCTGCGATAGTCTCAAAGATCAAACCGAACCAACTCAAGAATACACCTAAATAGAGGTAGACTGAGTTTGTGAGAGCTTAGCTGCTAAGAAGGGCGTAGTATGTGGGAATAATACCTAAAACATGTTGAGAATAAATGAATAAAAAGTCTTGAAAAGAAAATTATTGTAAGATTTGTTATGCTTTTATTTACCAAAGTAAACCATGATCGTAGGAAAGATATGCAATCCAACAAAAGAAAATACCCAATAGAAGAACTTATTAGACATCTTCTTGCTGAATTCAACATATCTGAAGTCTTCATACTTCAAACCTGGCCAAAATCTAAAGAAAAATAGCCCAGATCACTAAGTGAATAAAAAAATCCAAATAATTCCCTAAACTTACCTAAAGAAATACAGCGCATGCTTAAAGTTATACGCAATCGCAGGACTTAGAATCAAATAATTCACCCAAGATGCAGGCGTTTGAGAGAGATGATTCATGTAGATAAGGAACCCAATTGTTGGTACGCTCCAGTATGGATCGTACATTGAGGTGTTGTTCATAGCTACAGAGAAGAAGAATACGAACACTGTACCAATTGTATCGACTGCTAAAATTCTAAGCAAATCGTTTGCAATGACCTAACTCAGCTCTTTGAATGCGTAGTAGCAAAGGATATAGCCTAGGACATATGGCAGACACATTATGAACAATGAGAGCCAATAAGACCTAATATTCGATTTGACTTCAGCCATTTTTTCTAAACCCGAATGCCAGAATGGAGAATCTAATTTGGATATTTAAATAATTAAGGAACTTAGAGAATATTTAAAATTAATATGGAATTTGCTTAATCAAAGTGAATTGGTTCTTCAACTTTTAAACTCTAAATGATTTTGATATGTAATTTAGAATCTTCTAGTCATGCTTAAATGCTAAATGTCTATGCATATTCCCCATAGCAATTAAGCTGCATTATTAACTCCTATTTGTTATTTGATTTATCTTCGAAATCCCTACTCTCTCCCCTCCCTCCCAAGTTCCAATAAAATTTTAAAATCCATCTCCCCCAAGAGGAAATTAACTAATCTTTTTTTTTCACTTTTTTTTTATTCAAGTAGTGAGCAACGCCTGCCCAGATATTGAATTTTTTTTTTTTACTTTGAAAAGCATATTTTCCAATGCAATTTCCTTGAAACATTTGATATTTTATTTGAATTTTAGATTTATTTTTTTGATTTTGATTTTTTTTGTTTTATGAATAGAATTTGCATAATAATGGTTTTAATAGTGATGAATCATGAAAATAATATTGAAAATTAGTTTTTTTTTCTCGACATTCAACATCGCAACATAATTTGCTTCAATTTAGCTATCAAATCAAAGAATATTGCATGTTCTTGAAAACTTACATATACATTCAGAAGGGACAACTGTCATTTTTTGTTCGATACGTTTGTCTATCTGGGTTGGACATTACTGAGCTTTAAAGATTTGAGGCGGGTTTAAACTGGTTAAAAATTTATTAAAACTAACTGACCTCCGCGAAGAAGTCAGCGAGCTGTGTTCTTTCATTTTGGATTGTAAAGTCCGAGTGACTTTATGAAAAACTTCCAGAAGGTGAGGGGAAATCATCGAATTTACAAAAACTCAAAGCCACAAAGATGGCCGGATACGTAAAACATCGAAGGCGCTCAGGATCTCCTAGCCAGATACTTTTAGGGTGTTTGAGGGGAAAATTTATTCTCTCTCTCTCTATTCTTTTTAAAATAATTAATTGTCTTTTTAATTTCTTATTTTTATTTCAGGAAAAAGATCCTTTTTTTTGTTTGTTTGTTTCCCCTTCAGCCCACTCGCTCTCTCAAGAAAAGAATTGATTTTTGTATAGCGAATTACCATAGCATGCTATCATTCAGATAACCACGAAATATTGATTTCTATTCTCTTGATTAACTTGGAGTACTGCTATTCATTAGTTTTATTAATCTTTTTTTCTTCTAATTAATTTCCTTCATTTTGGTGTTTTTCTTCAAAATGAGTCTATTATCCTACGTGAATAGGACGGATATTTTGAACTTAAAAAAATTTATAACTTCAAAACTCTCGATGATCTAATTTGAGTGTGTAAATTCTCTCTGAGATTGTACTGGAATTGAAGACTGTGTTGATTCATTATGGAGAAAAATAATTAATTAAAGTAGGTCATAAAGTGTTTTGGATGGAGATTTCACATTCAAATAAAAATAGATTAAAACTCCTCAAAAACACATTAATCTTATTTGAAATGATGTTCTAAGAAATTTCCATTCTAAAGACTAATTCACAGTTCTCAATTTACTCCTTATCCCCCTTATTATTAATTTATCTTCTGCATTTCACTGCCACAGGTATAACAGCATTTAAACTCGATTAATTTATTTGTTTTGTGTAATGCCAGAAATATCTGGTACTCTAAAAAATGTTTAAATGGGGTAGAAGCAGTACCTTATTGACTATTTTTTTCTTGGTTAAATTATCAAAATCCAAGACTCGTTTCCATGAAACGATAAATAAATAAAAATAAAAACACTAGCAAGAAAAGCTAAATAAAATATCCCCCTTTTTTAAACTCTCTCCCTTTTGATTTTAAATGATTACTAAAGTCTTTGAAGCCTCCAGACTAGCAGGCTCCTTTGCTCCTCGTTTTGCGTTCTCTCAAACAGTAAACTAATGATAGAATTTCACTCATATTCTTGTTATTCATTATTAAAATGTGTTTAAAGAATTAAAAAGTTGTGCTGTTCCCTGGTCATGGTATCGGCCCTGAAATTTCATAAGCTGTCGTGGATATCTTTGCGTCGGTGAAGGCACCCGTCGATTGGGAGCATCACGAGATCTACACCAAGGCAATTAATGAAGCTGGTGATCTCATCAAGGAAGAGTCACTTAATGCAGTCATCAAATACAAATGGGGACTTAAGGGTAAATTTCAGCAGAAACAAATCAGAAATTAGATTGTTTAAACGCTTCTTCTTCTTTTCATAGTTTTTATTCATGTTTGTTGCCTATTAAAAAAATAGGACCCTTCGCTACTCCTATTGGAAAGGGATACAGATCCTTGAACGTGACTATGCGCAAGAAATTGAACTTGTTCGCTAATGTCCGTCCTTGCAGAACGCTCGCAGGTATCAACACTCCCTACAAAGATGTGAATCTTGTCACAATCAGAGAAAACACTGAAGGAGAATACTCCGGCCTTGAGCACACAGTCGTCCCTGGAGTCGTTGAGAATCTCAAGATCATTTCTCAGCCTGCTTGCGAGAACATTGCGAGGTATGCCTTCGAGTACGCCCGTGCTAACAACAGAAAGAAAGTTGTCGCCTGCCACAAAGCTGGTGTCATGAAAAAAGGTGACGGTCTCTTCATCAACACTTGCAAGAAAATCTCCTTGGATTATCCTGATGTTAACTACACTGAGGAGTAGATCGACACAGTCTGCATGAAATTAGCCAAGAACCCTGAGACATTCGATGTGATGGTCATGCCTAATTTATATGGAGATATTGTGTCCGACTTGTGCGCTGGTTTGATTGGTGGACTTGGACTCACTGCTTCTGGAAATATTTCTCATACCTGTGCTATCTATGAAGCTGTCCACGGTACTGCCCCTGATATTGCTGGATTAAATAAAGCTAATCCAACTGCTCTCATTCTATCATCAGTTATGGTATTGCTCTCTTTTCTTTTTTTGAATTTATTTAAACGATTTCTAAAAAACAAATGAAACATTTTTCCTTTATTTCACAACATTTTGTAACTTCTAAAAACAGATGCTGAAGGCAATGGGACTTTAGAAAGAAGGCTAAGCAATTGAAGACTCCGTTATCTAAACCTTAAAAGAAGGCAAGTTCCTCACTGGAGATCTAGGCGGCAAGGCTTCATGCACTGATTACACAAAAGCTGTCATTGGAAATATTTCTCTTTGAAGAGAGACCGAGAAATAGCATAAAGCAGTCACTGAAAAGAATTGAACTCAAGAACAAACACACACATACCCTTTTTCTCTCTCTCTCTCTTTGGTCTTATATTTTCCATAAATCATTGTCGTTATTGATTGGATTTGCATACAATTTTATCCATTATTCCATTTTTACTTCCCTTTCCTTGAGAAACAACGAAAATTAATCAAAATATTATAGTAAAATAGATCTCAAATTGAAATGGAAAAGTAAACATCAGGTAATTTACATTTACCCAAAATGGAAAGCACACTAAAATTAACATACACATACAGTAGTTCCTTCTTAACTTAAAATTTCTTGCATTGTTTCTTGAATCTTCATAATCATTATTCAAAGTGAGATCAGTTAACGTAATAGTATCAAGAAGATAATAATTTAAGTTTTTCTGACCTTTAATTGAATCATTTTGGAGTTGTATCATTTCCTCACACTACTAATTCTTCTTCAGATACAACAATCAATCTCTCATTTATTCTATTCTATGTTTTACATCTGTTTAGTGAGCCATTTCTCATATTCTTTAGTCACGTTTTATTTTATCTCCCTATCTTCTTCTTCTTCCTTTTGATATTTCGCATTCACAGATTTAAATATTCTGCTTTTGAAAGGCTATTAAATCAATTCTTCTGCTTTTTCAGACACTTCAAGAGCATATCTAGAGTCTTATTACTATTTAATTCCTTGATTCTAACTCATCTTTGATCTATTTTCACAACAAAAAAACAGTTGTTTTTCTTCACTTTTTCTGAATTGTTGATTATTTTACATGTCATCGTTTATTGGTGCATTCATGAGATTATTTTAGTCTTATAAAATCAAGCTCTGCCCATTCATTTTTCTATCATCAATGTCTTGTTTCGAATCCTTCAGCGAAATAAATTCGTTCCTTTGACAAATTTAGATTTCAATTTTAGAGGATAAACTTACTAATTTTCGATTTAAAATAGAAATATACTTTTATTATGCTGCCAAACAAAATCATATCATATGTGCTACCTGTCGATCATTTTATTAAACGCTTGTATCTTTCTATGATGATTGAATAGCATCCTGAAAAACTATGATTAATAAACTGATTCAGGCACTCTTTGAAACTTATAATCCTTCCTTTGCTTCTAGGGAGAAAGCTATTACTCCTGATGATATTGAATAGTTGAACACTTCTTTGTCCTCGAGAGCATATGCTGGAAATTTAACGCAGATATTCTCTTTTGAAAATCCATATCGACTTATTTCATTTGATTGTTCTTATCAAATTTAAACCCTTCTAAGATTTTATTGTTCTAGGTTTGACTTTTATTTTAATTAGTGTTGTTGTTATTTGGTTGTTATTATTAAGGAGTGTTAGGTATTCTGTTAGGTGATGGAGGCTGTGAATTCCAGCTGATAATTTATGTAAAGCTATGCGTTTTTTGTTTGTTTTGAGAATTTTCATGGAGAGATTCTTGAAGAAAAGAAGTTTTACCTAAAAAACTATTATTGCTATGATTAAAATAACTCGAAGCTCGCAATTTGTTGGAACTATCAACATTGAGCAATGATGATGATGTTCCAACTTTTCTTTTTACTCCTCTATTATTGCTAGATGCTCCACCTACAAGTTAGCTTAACTTTAATTTCTATGATTGCAAAATAAGAAAAATAGTTAATTTTTAAAGTAAAATAAATGATTCACTAGATAAAATAGCAACACATTATTTACTTGCTAAATTAAAGAACTCGTACTTCTAATCTATTTATTGCTTGGAGCAGATAATACTTACGTTTCTGATACAGATTTTCCTCTTTAATGTGAATCCCTAAGTTTTCTATTCGCTGCTCTTGAAAACTGTTATTTTTCAAGTTGATTTTCTCCAGCTATCGAAAGAAATGTCTCGGGTGTAGAATTCGAGTAACTTCTTTCATTAATTGCTTTAGCTTGATCTATTTATCCTTAATATGCATCTCCTTTATCATAATAATCGTCTTCTGGTTTGGTTTGGAGAACATTTTCTAAATCTTTTGGTTCTTTTAGAAGTCTCCCTAATTTATCTCTTTCGTTGATATATGGAACAAATGGACCAAAATCATGAGTTTATCCTAGTTTATTGAGTAAATGTTCATTATTTTAGAGACTATCTTGGATGATTGTTCTACGAAATTTAACTAGAGATGACCCCTACAGAAACGCTATGGGTTTGTGTAAGGTATTTTTAGCAGAAGAAAGCTGTTAATTTGTTTTAGTTGATTAAGGTGATTTAAGAAGAGAAATGGAGAAATTTGAAGAAGAGTTAGTGAACTTGTAGAACAGAGATTTAGCTTCTATTTCACGAATTTTCGTTGTAAGGTGTTCTCCGCGCTGCTGTTTCCATTTTTAGAAATCTTTTTCAAGCGCGTTTCTTTAAGAAATGAGATTATTTGGCTGCATCAAAAGTTGATTAGATTGATTTCTTTTTATCAAAATCAAGTTGATTTTTTAATTAGTTTTGAGCCTAAAAAAAGTATTTTTTTTTAAGGGAGATTGAATAATTAAGAATTAATTACTACTTTGATTACTACAGAGAACAATGATATCTAATAGAATATCGCAAGATTTACTAGATTTTAAGGGAGATTTCATTAATATTTTGCTGATTAAATTTTAAAAATAATTAAGAAGTTTGTTCGTTTTCCTGCAAAATAATATTCCTTCTTTCTTTGGGGTAGAACAGCACACATACACGCATAGTTTGTTATTAGTCATATTTTGTTTTAAGATGTGTGGTTTGCAATGAAGGTTATTAAGAAACAGGTAATTATTGAGAATGGGAAATTCGAGCACACCAAAACAGAAAAGATGATCTTGGAACATGTGAATTTCCCGT
>Ga0302271_10000394_pt1 | contig 42447 bp, 42 predicted proteins | sample III_Bog_N1_1_FD_198767 | JGI IMG/M metagenome (GOLD analysis project Ga0302271, IMG submission 198767) | Peat permafrost microbial communities from Stordalen Mire near Abisko, Sweden - III_Bog_N1_1 | ecosystem: Environmental > Terrestrial > Soil > Wetlands > Peat | place: Sweden: Abisko...
AGCGTGTCATGATGCCGAAGAAAGAAATGAGTGCTAGATTTTAAAGCTACTCGAAATAATCTCATTATCAAGCAGCAAAAAGAGAACAGTTAAAGATAGGCTAAGAAGATATTTCATAAGAAGAAGGAATTGCATTAATCTTGAAGGTTTATGGTTGCTAAGTGCAGCTAGATAACTATGATCGCAAAGGACCTCATTATTTTGAGTGTTTTGGTAGAAAATCAAGTGATGTGGAGAAAAGAAAAAGGAAAATAAAATACAAAGCAGAAGAAACTAAGAAAATACAAAATGGGTTTGTTGAAAACAATGCTAGAAATTACTAAATTGAGCTTTTCTATGGCAGTGTAATCATTACAAAGCATAAATATCTCTGCGGGCGATAATCAACCACAGCAGCTAATTTCGCTTCTAGGATAATTAAACATCTACACACACATACAGAAGTTTTATTTTTAGAGAAAATAGCTACCGAAAATTAATTAAATTAAGGAACTCCCTTAAACCCACTTGCATTGCGAGAATTACTTTGAGAAAAGCATTTATAATAATACCCCTTAACGCATGGATTTCTATTTAGCGGGGGGCTTAAAGTTTTTGTCTGGATTTCTTGAAAATGAATACTTTTTTTTTGAATTATAAAAATCCTCAAAAATATTTTTACTCCCAGAATTCAGTGAAAATAGGAGATTTATTTCAAATTTAAAATGAGTTTTTCATACCAAATCAATTTGTGAGCTTCGATCATTAATATTTTTGATATTTACTGCTTTTAGAGCTAAGACAAAGGAACGTTGCATGGAGGGATGAGAAGAACATAATCCACATTTAAAGCCCCATCCGCTGTCTTTATCGACTCTGATGACTATTTTTTGACATCTGAAGAAGTTGGCAAAACTAAATATGCTGGAATGAGCTCCACAAAAGAAGGAGGATCTTAATCATTTTCCAGTAAAACGAAAATTGGGTTTCTTAGATCTCCCAATTAAACTATTAATAACCTTACTGCGAGTCTCACTGACCCTGTTTATCGTCTTCATGTGGATAAAATCATAGAGGCAAATACTTCCAATAAAACTAGCAAATCACAATAATCGCTGTAGCTTTCTATGATAGGGCAACCAAGCACGCTAGGTTCAGATAAAATTACGATCCTTCGTTCTTCTGAAAAACGACATCAAACTGAGATTCTTCCTTCCAATAAGAGCAGAAAATTTATATCCTCAGGGAAAATAGAGGATGCCCCCAACAAAGCAGGTTCATTCTTTCTCAGAAAAGAGCCAGTAACTTTTAATGCTTTTTAAAATGAATAATTAGTGCATTTTTTAACATGAATCTTTTGATATTTTTGATCAAAAAAGAGCATGAATTAGTTTACAGTTAATAGTGCAGTCAAATTACCAGCTAGCCACTAATTGTAGCCGCTCTCAGATTAATACAGTTTCTTGCCTGCCACAATCTAATAGAAGTACAAAATCGCTCAGCTTATCAACACCGTCGAAGAAAACAATAAACAACTTGGAGATTATAAAATGGCCAGCAATAATAATACTTCGATAGATCCCAATGCCAGTGGACAGCAATTCGAAGAAGCAGATAGCAAGTTGCTATCAGAAATCATTAAAAAGGCTAAAGGAACTACCAGTACTAAATGGTAATAAATCATACAAAAAAAATATTTTTAAAATTGAACATTTTTCTAAGTATTTTTTTTTTTTCACCCTAAATGGTTTCTTAACTGTATATTTTATCCAAGGCTCAAGCAATCTGGTAAGCCGAGCAATGAAATGGCTAGTAGTTTTATAAATCAGAGGGATTTTAAACATTTCGCTAGTGTTCATGAACAAACTAGCTTTAATAATTCGCAGAGTGCTATGAGAATAGTGACTCAAAGCGATTGCAATAACGATGAGAGTCTCATTCTTGGGAAACGATTATTAGAGTAGCCAGCAACAGATTAATCGATTCTGGATAGATTACCTGGTTCTTTTATCGATCGTGAAGGTACTTCTACAGATGGACAATCGATTTTTAGATCTGAAGGAAACCTCAACACAAGCATTTTAGCAAATAACAATCCATTTTTGCAAGACGAAGATTTGAACATTACTATCGATGCGTAAGGTGAAGAATTGCTTCTGATAAAAATACCTAATTTGTAGAACTACAAAGTTCAACCCCTGGAACTGTTCGATATTTATCTAAACAGTGATCTTGACCCACTAGAACTCATCAAGGAAGGATCAATTCGAGCCTTTTCTAGATGGGCTTAAGCCGATGGGACTATGGTCTGGCGAGATTGTGAGGTTCTTAAGTACAATTCAGAAACTAAACGGTTTTTCATTAAGTGGGTGTCAAACGGGAAAACAAAAGAAGTTTCTAGGTTGAATCTCATGTACGAATGGGAGAACGAAGAAGACATGAATCGAAGAAACAAAGAAGCGCTAAGAAAACGAGAATAACTATTGTATTACATGGGCATGAAGATATTTATCAATGATGAAGGATAGACTGATAAATCGATTCTATTCTCGAAGAAAATTCTCAGCAATATTATGGAGAAAGTGTTCAACACGAAAGATCTCCGCGATCAAAAGAAACTTGTATCCAAGCGAGTCAGAGATGAAATCTTAGAAATGTTTAAATATGAAGTTATCAAGTTTGCTTGCGAGATTCACACGGTACCTTCGCTGATCAAATTCTTCGAGGCTTATTTCCCTGATAAAATATCCTCCGCGGATAAAGCTATGCTAGATTTCAACACGCTAGCGAATGTTTAAAGTTACCCTGAGAAGATCTTGCATTCTGAGAAGCACAAGAGGAAATACCTGCACCCACACCATCACCATAGCCATCAACATTATAATTTGTCTCATCAAAATCATCACCATTCTTACCATAGTCATCATCACCAACATAGAAATCAGAGTCTTCGCGAAATCTCTCATAACTACCATAGTCACAGCCCACCTAAGGATTCTAGTGCAAGCAAGTAGGTACTGTCAGAAACTGAAGAGGAATCGGAAGATTATGGCGAACCGTTTACCCACAAATAACTGCATAACATACAAAATGGTAGAAATCCAATACATCATCTTCGACCGCAATAAAAACATTATTCGTACAGTTTTACGAAGGGCCATCATCATATTCATGGCTACAAAGTAACGCTACCTTAAATCTAAACTGTCCTCAACGATAATAGCAATAGTCATCTTTACAGTGATTCAAACAGACGGATTTCCAAAGCACTGACAAGTTAGAGATCATCCCTTGGAAATTTCTTGCCCGGTTAAAAAAATTCTTAGCTTAATTCTATGAGACATGGCAGTAATATTCTCAGTAACATGAGTTATAATACTGCCAGCGATCACGAAGCTAGCATAATTGAGCACATCCCTATGCAATAAGAACTGTATTCAACTAAATATGTGCAAAAAAAAGTTATGAAATCACCAATTCTTCCACAGATTCATTAAGAAGAAAGTACAGAGAATCTAGGCAGTCCGAAGGTGAATGTTGCAAGCAGATTCAGCAATAGCAATTTCAACAGTCCTTTTGAGTAAAGAAACTCAGCAATAATGGTTTCAGATGAAGGAACAAAGGGAGTAATGCCTGGAAGTACTTCTGAAGAAAAGGATTCATCTGAACTCAAAAGTTTAGCTCAACTAAATGCAAGCTAATAGAAGAACCTAAGATAAACAAGCGTTTCCATGATGGCATAGAATAAAATAACTAGATTCTCTTAGAGTTAAATTGAGGAGTCGTACATTGAAGACTCAATCGAAGAACAGATTTAGGACTACGAATTCATGACGGAAGACAGATATCCTTTTGAATTCATGCGGTTGAAGGAAGTCCAAGGAAATGAGCCACCTCCTCCTGTACGAGAAACCAAAGCATAAAGATTGTAGCGAGAAAGAGATCGCTTTGAGAAGATCAATGCAATAGTTTATACTTAGTATTATGCGATCCCATAACCGTATTTTGAGTTTTTGTTGAGAAAACTCGCTCCTACGTTTTACTTCTCGACTGAACACAAAAACTGTGTGTTCAATAAGATCGTCCCAGGGGTAAATTGACTTAAACACGATTAATAAAAAGAAAGATACATGAGATTACTTGCCTTTATGCTAGAATTATCTCGTCGAATGTTCTAAAAAAATAATAAATTTTTTTTTTTTTTTCAGTTGGCGAAGATCTTGGTAGAGATGAAAGAGATTCACATTTTCAGTTTCATTGAAGCTCAAGCATCCTAAGGAGCTCTCCCTTCGGCACTCCATGGGATAGAATCACTTAATCGTAAGGAATTAAGACTTAACTTAATATCTTTTTCGAAATTATTCAGTTATTTCTAAAAACTTGCAATTTAACTTTTTGTTATGGATAATTGCAGAAATAAACCTCTCCTGGAAGGGCAAAGTGACTCAAATTGCTAGATAAGTTGAGAAAGTAGAGGTAACAATTGACTCAACATATTATTTTTCATAAAAAACACTTCTTTTATTAATATTTTTATCAATATTTTTCCCCTTTAGATTTTGATATTCGACATGCGCTCGAGCAACCAAAAGAAGTATGAAGCCGATCCGAAGAAGATTGCTCTCTGGACTGAATAATTCCACAAAGATTTCGTCGGACTGTAAAACAAACATTTCAACACAATGCATGTCTTTATTAATTAATTTGTAAATCAAAATAATCTTTTCTTAGAGTCATAAAAGTTGTGTAATCTCACTTAATCACGATGGTTCGTGAGCAATTGCTGTAATTAAGCGAAAAAATCAACAAATTTTTCGCAGTCATGCCGTTTGAATTCCTCCAAAACGATCCAGCATTAGAGAATATCTACAATAGGGCACTGAATACTCAACTCAAGTATTTTATGAGGAATCTAGAATATGAGGAGAGATTGGCTAAGCGCCATACTGAAAATATACCCACAAAAGGAGTTAAATTCAAGAGGATTAGAGAGGTAGCTAGATCTTTAACAGATATTTTGATAATTTCTGAGTATTTTTTGTTTTTCTTAACAATCTAAAAAGAAAGGTGACAAGAAAGGATCATTTGAAGATATTGATAATGAAGAGAATGATGATGGGGATGATAATGGAATTCAAATCACTGCAATTCCCAGAAAAAGTGAAGCCAAAGGAACCAAACAAGCACCTGCACCAGCAGCCCCTTCAGTATTATTAACAAAAATACATTCAAGACTTTCGTTAATTCGAAACACAATAAACTAAAAAGTTGTTTATTTTTTTAATGGTTAGCCATCATAAGCTGCATTTCAATAAGATGCCGCATTTTAGATGATGGAAGATACTTGGCCGTGCTTTCAAGAAGTCAAGATTGTCTATCATCTTTACAAACAACTCGTCAATTTCTTACTTACAGGTAAAAAAGAAAAGTTTTGTTTGCAGCAAAAGAGTTTTTGAAAAGTCTTATGGCTTGATTTTGTTATGAAATTGGTTATTTTGATTTATTTTTTTAATAATCATTAGACTAAATGGCTCATTGGAAGTATCAGCAAGTTCAGAATAAACTCATTTAGCCGCTGTTTAGAATCAAAGCCAAATTCCTCAATGAAAAAATACCGGCAGAGTAATCCATCAGATAAGCTTAGTGGAGAGGGATGGGGAGGGATAAGACATTGAACTCATTGATGGATTCAAATAGGATGTTTTTATTGCTTGCCTATGTCGGAATATCCTTACTAATGTGCTCAATTTTTTGGTTAACTTTTGTAGAAAAAAACAATTAGACAGTATTTGCAAGAGAATCAATTTCAAGCGTCTGCAAGATCTCTCCAAAATGGAAGAAGTCATCGATAATGGCAGAGAGAAGTTCTGGAGATTCTCTGAGATGAACGTTGGACTCAAAGAAATCTATTAAGAAATAGCTAAACGAAACTTTGAAGAAATAGACCCAGTTAATTTCAACGAATATGCTAAGGTAAAAAGGCTAATTTGAGGATGGTTATGCTGACCTTGCAGAAGTGCAAAAAACAAATATTAAAAAACCTTGAAACAATAATAAATACTCGTTTATTTTACTTAAATAAGGATAAGACAATCTCTGTGAAAAAGATGGGCTGGTTCAATATGAACTGCTTCTCAGTCGTGTATGATCCTCCCATCGTTGAGTTCGAATAGACATACAAACAGCTCTTCTAAGATGCTGTCCACAACATTTCCTAAGTCTCGATTTATTATAAAAGTAATTTTCAAAAATTTTACTCAAATAGGAAAGTTAGAGTTTTCAAGAATATCACGAAACTGGAAGAGATGTGAAAGCACAAATTTTCCTTTAAAAGTTTTCACTTGATTTGTGAATCTAAATGGCTTCGTTTTGAAGTGAAGATTTTATTCATTTAATTAATTTTTTTTGGTGTGTTTTCAAAACAACAGAGGATCCATTACTGAAACCTGAAGACATAGCTGAACAACTGAAAATCTTGAATAAAGACTCCGAAGACTTCTTGACTTATGGGTTTTATGGACTTTACAGTCTATTTATTCTTCTTTAGAGATTTGAGTTCTACTAACTTTACTCACATAAATACGAGAGATATCTCCAAAGACGAGTTGATTCAGATGTACACAAAATATTTGTTTTTGACTAATCTTAAAACACATTTTACTAAATTGTTTTACTCTATTTAGTAACTAGAGACCGTATTCGATGAAGTTGACAAGATGGAGAGCGATTATGAGTTCATGAAAGTCCGCATGATCGATGAGATGAACCTTGGATTGTTCCTAGTTGATACCAGGGAATACAAGGAAGTTTTAATGAATGAAATCCGCAGTAAAATCACCTTCGCGAAGAAGATTCTCAGGGAGAAATTCTAAAATAGCATTGACCATTGCATGCAACTTGGTGAAAAAATGCTAGCGAAAATGTCAGATGATCCAAAGACTGTCAGAGACTACATTAAACTGAATCAGTATCTCCAAGGTGATGAACTCAAAGCAGATTTTGCAACGATTTTAAATCTTATCTCTATTGGATAAAACATCATCGACAAGTAGCAACGACTGTTAATTGAGATCAGCTCTGAGGATATCCTGAAAATCATTGGTGCATAGATGATCGATAGGGAAGTTCAAGAACTTAAGAAAAAGAAAGATGCAAAATAAGAACACGACAGACCAAAGTATATTCGCATGCATTTGGAAGAAAAAGAAAAGGTTAAAGTTAACATCGATGAGATTAGAGCGAAAGTCGAGTAGATCAAGACTATCACTACATTCGACAAAGTTGAATAGCAATCTAGAGACTCAGAGACTGTCATTAACCAGCTTTATTCCTTGAGGTTTGCTTTATTTAAAATGATAAAATACATGAGATCCTTTAAAATTGGAAATGATTTTAACCTTGTTGTTTACCTAATAGAGAATAAGTTCGTTAGCTTCAGCAGGATGGAGTGAATCTGGACTAAGGTTTTGATACCGATATTGACATTGAAAAGTTTACAGAGGATTTCGAGAATTATGAGAAAATATGGAATTTCTCACATGATTGGCTGTCAAAGAAATAAAACTGGTTATACAGACCATTGATTTCCACAAACTAGAACAGTCAAAGCATGTAAATATCGGATATTAGAGAGATTGCTTACACGCTAGAAAAAGGCAATAAAATACTAAGAGAAGTAGAGCCATTCTTTGCTGTGGAAAATCCAGGAATTTTACCATTAATCGATGCTATTAATATTGAAATATCTGGGTTCTAATCGGTCTATGAACTGCTAGTCCAAGTTAAAGATGAGTCATTCAAAATCCAACATTGGCATGTAAACTAACAAATATTAAATGGCTTAATTATTTATCTTGATTTGCTCTTGCTATTTCTGATAAATTTTCATAATTTTCTTATGATTTTTTGAATCATAATTTCAGTAAATTTTCGACTTCATCTATGATAAAAACGAAGAAAAACGTAAGAGAATGAAGAGAATGAATGATCCAACAGAATTAAATTTGAACACACTCATTGTTGACGGCATTCTCGAATACATCCAAAGCATCAAAGTCATCGCTGTGGTAAAACATCTTTACAATTTTTATTTTGCTATGCAATTTTTGAATCAATTTATCAAAAAATAAACAAATTATCCCTTAAATTTCAGGAAGCAAAAGATGAATTCAAGAGCCAGCAGAGTGTGAATTACATTGAGCAGGAATTCTCCAACCAGCGATTCCAGATGCTCAATTATTTCTCTATTTTTTTAATTACCGATATCAGGGCTATTATCGATAGACTTCGACATGAAGAATTCAAAGTGTAAAAAGAACAAAAATTAAATATTTTGAGCTATTTTGGTTGGTATGCATTGATTATTTTGTTTATTTTCTTGGTTTGTTTCCCTTTTTTTCAAGTGGTGAGCTACTCAGAAACAAAGTGTTTTAGAAGAACGAATATTTGGATAAATTAAGAAGAATCGAACATTTCGTGAAGCATACAAGGAAGGTCTTGAAGATCATAGCTCGAATCTAAGATATCATTTTAAAATATGCGCCTATTTTCCGCTTCAAGGAAAGTGAATAGAAATACAAAGGGATAGAATTGCTTTTCAGAAAAATCGTCCAAGAATTCAAAAAACACACAGAGGAAATATCCAAGCGAGGAATGGTTTATTTCTTGAATCTTTTTTCGCTAGATGCAGTAGATTAAACAAATCAAATTGAAATATTCGAGATATTCTCGCAGATCAATTAAACAGCTGAGAAAATGGAGTCGTAGGTATATCACATCATCAACGTTGTCAGATAAACTCACCCTAGATATGCCTTTGTTTCTGATGAGTTCATCCTCGAAATATCCTAGACAATATTCTTCCCAACAGTAATTTTTTGGTTTTTACTCTTATTTTGGCAATATTTTTTTACTCTTTTTGTTGTTGTTGTGAAACTAGGAATTTTTAGGTAGAATCCAGCTGATTTTCCCTGGTGTGAAGGAATTTAAGTGCGTATCACTGAACAATGATTTAAGTGGTAATGATAATCTCTGGGAAATCAACCAAATCGTCAATTTCTATGAAGAAACCATCGAATTACCCACACCAGTAATTTCTTTTTTTTACTTAATTATTTCGTCTTGTTAAGATGGAAAACTAATTATTTTGTTATTTTTATATTTTCAGATCCCCTATGTCTTGAAATATATGGAACGCCCTCCGAACATGGGAACCGTGAACTTTATCGAAAATGAAATCAAGAGTTACATCAAGCAGCAGATAGTATTCAACATCAAGCCGATTGCTGCCAAGAATTTCAACTATTGGAAAATTTGGAATATGTTTTTAGTCAAAAAGTTTGTGATATTCCAAACATATTTCCTTATCAACGACATACTCTTCATGCACGATCTGACTCTGCTTCTGTCTCTGGAAAAGAAATACTAAGATCTTCCTAGGTTACACGCTCACATCAAGGATAATTATGAAGAATTTATTACATACTACTAGCAAGTCTAAGCTGCAGGAACAACTTATTCTTAGACAATTTAGTTCACGCAAGCGTTGATTTAGATATAATAGCATATGGACATAATCGAAATGATCATGAAAACAGATAATTTCTCGATTAACTCGTTTGAGTATCTAATTCTACCGAAATTCACGTTGCAATTGGGTATCGATGATTCCAGTGTCGATCTCTAAGAAATTGTCTCAAACAACAAGAAATCCACTCAAGATTAACTTGATTTAGTAAACAACAATAATTCAAAGAAGAGCAAATGAGAAAGGAATGCAATTGTTTGATTGTTTACAATTCAATTTGAAGATATGCAATTGTATTGAATTTGGATTATTTTTATTAGAAATACAAAGAAGATGAAGATCGAAAGTAGAAGGCAGCAGAAGGAAAATAGGAGAAAAAGAATATCGGTGAATTCACAACTGGCGCAATCATTCCCGCTGCTCTTGATGCAGAAGTCAACAGCTAAGGAAAAATGCCTGCAATCGCATTCCGATCGGAATACTTGACGCAATTGAAGAAGAAACCCACTACAATCGAGATCTATTTGATGTGCTTCTTCCATAAAATACCATACGGCTATGAATTAGTCCCTTAAATGAATAATTTCATTTTCACAGAGAATGTCTAGCGAGTCATCCATCAAGCTGTTGCGTCTATCTCTGGAAACTTTGGCTGCATTGTCCGCGGAGGTCCTTCAACGGGGAAAAAAACTATTATTAAAACCTTAGCGACGATTCTTGGAAGAGCGATCTTTGAGTGTAACTTTTCAAGACTGAGTCCGCATCTTGTGGAATCGATTCTGTTGAATTCTGCTTCGACTAACTATTGGCTGAACATCAACTGCATTGAGACTTATTCCGTGGGTACACTGTCACTGCTGTCTAATATTCTATTTCACATCCGTAAAGCCGTCGCGATGGGAAATACATAATTCTCCTTTGCAGATAAGTGCTTTGAAGTTGGGTAATATCATGGAGTCTTCGCGACAATGAACATGCTGCCTAATCCAGCTGATAATTCGTTTGCAACACTCCCTAAGAGTGTCTCTGAATCGTTCAGAGTTATCACTTTCCTTCGACCAGATTTCATCGAAATTGTCAAAGTAAACAAAAAAATAAAATTTAGAAACAAAAAGGCATTTTTACAATTATTGTTTCTGATATTTTTCCCCAGAGTTACTTAGAGATCTTGGGTTTCAGCAAAGACGAATCAGTACCATGTGCCAAGAGATTAATCTATTTCATGGAATATCTCAGCACAGTATCGAATAACTAGCAATACACCTTCTAGAAAAAACTCTCCTACAGTGACTTCCAGCAGATCGTCAACCAGCGAAGTGACAAACAACAGCGATTGCTGTCATTAAAATCGTTTATGGTTATCTTGCGAAACTCGCTGCTTTACTAGCAAGACAACAAGCGAGCTTTCCTTGCCGTGAATGGTTTCAGAATCGCGTTGAGAGTCTCCATCGATAATTATTTCAAAGGTATTCTCCCACCTGCAGCTTTTAAATACATGAAAGCCCTGTTTTCAAGGCTCTTTCCATGGGCTTCAGAGGCATTATCCTAGAGAGATTAATCAGATCTCGTAAGAATCCATAAAGAAGCCATTCCAGCGTTTTTCGAGCATCATTTATATTCGTTTTAAGTATAATTCTCCGAATAATCTCTGAGATTGCTACCGTTAGTCTTGAAGAATTTCCCTTTGATCATCTATGGACAGCACTCCTCAAAGAAGAACATGTTCATTGACTTGCTATCATACTTAACATCACTGATTAAAGACATCAATTTCAATGTGAATTTCATTAATATTGATAGTGTTCTACCATCAACACTATTTAACACAAAGAAAAATGATAATAAAGCACCCAGTGCTAATGAGACTAACAATACAAATGAGAATGCTACAACAGCAACAACTAAAATTACTGGCACTACTGCTACAAGCAACAATAAGAATACCAACACGAAATCAAATGCAACTAATGCCTCCAAAACTACTAATAGCGACACTTAAGCACCCAAGGAATTTGCAGAATATCTAAGTAAACAAGAAAAAGCCAAAAAATAATTCCTCAAACTTTAATTCATTTTTTATTTATTTTTAAATCAAATAATTGCAGGAACACGTAAAGGGATTCTGAATATGCTGATTGACACAATGCGATACGAAACGAGCGAAAACAGAGAAACCATCAATTAAATGCTCGGAGTGTAGACCACGTTTTGCAGCTATGTTGCGAATTCTATCACAGAAAAACTTAAGTAATGAGACATAAAATGAGGCTTCACAATCGAGCCTAGAAATTGGGAAAAATCATAAAATCTAACTTTTTGTTTGAATTATTTTTTTTTCTCCCAAAAAAGAGTACCAAACGGCTTAGCTAACAGATCAATGAATGACTGGATCATCATCGATGGCTGTGCTGAATGCATGAATGAGTTTCCTTAAACACGCACTTTAGAAATTCTCCTTGATGGATTTGAATCCAGATCCTTTACTTTCGAAGAAGGAGACATTCTCAGTGTCCCGAACAGCTCCACGACAATTTTCTCACTTGAGAAGCTTCAGAATATCTCCCCAGCATCGTTCAACAAATACATGCTGTGTTTTTTCTCAAATCAAGTGATCTCCCTGCAAGACGAGTTTATGGCATGGTTCAGAACTAAAATTTAATAAAACCCGTTCTTTAGTAGATTTCATACTCTTGCTAAGTCCCTGTATGCATTTATACTGGAACCATACTTTAAGCTAATCGATGAGCTTCCTTCACATAATTTAATCTTCACGAGAAGCGAAAAAGGAGAACTCAAAGCATTCTTAGATTATCTCGAAATCTTTATTAACGAAATAAGAAAATTTGAAATTGCCTGTGGTGAATATGAAGTAGAAGGAATGGCTAACATCCCATCGAATAATCTTAGACGAGAGAGGAGACACTTCCTCACTACCAGTAATAATAACCCAAACTCTCCAGTAACAAGCCCATTCTGTGTATTCTCTCCGGATGATGGAGGTCGTTCATCAGAATTCCCGATTAAAGAAGAGGCTGGGGAAGAGGATGAAAACGAAGATTAGCACAAAGACGCATAGGAAGAATAGCCCTAAGTGTTTGATTCTACTAATAAAGAAACTGGCTACAACATGATTTACTTAGACACTGAATTGAGATTGATTGCATCTTTCGAAGCTGCTTTTGTTTTTTCTTTAACTTGGGCATTAGCTAATTAATTCAGGCATGAAGCTTTACATTTCTACATTGACTTCCTAAACGGAGCCATCGAGAAGTATTGCAAGTAACGTCACAGTTCTTAGATCATTTTCTTTTTGCTTTTGCTTGTTTTTTTTGTAAAAACATTTTATGTTACCATTTTTTTAGATTCCGATCTTAGCACACCAGATTGCGATTTAGTGTGGATTCTTATCCATTTGCTGTGGATTTAAGGCAACTTCTGAGAGAAAACGATATCAATATCTTCGACTATGTCTACGATATTCACTAGCTCAGGTGGATAAAATGGAGAAACTTTTCTTTTGAGGAGTGCAGTGAAATGTCTGGGTCATTTGAATTAAATAATATTTCTAACAGGGAAATAGTCCGTCTAAACCCACTGGCAATATCGGTAGTGAACACTAAATTCACACAAGAAAAAAAGGAAATATATATCCCTGAGAATATTCTGTTTATTGAGACACGTGCTTCAAAAGTCGCGAAATACTTCATTTAACATTTTGCTTCGTATGAGAAACCATTCCTTCTACTAGCATAAAGCTAAAATGGAGCCACAACAATCGTTAGAAACAAGCTCAAGACTCTTCAAGAATACCATTAGTTCTCATGTGTTTTATTGTCTGTTTCTCCTGGCACTTCAATATCAGATTTCCAGAGAAGAATCGAAAAAAATCTTGTGTGGAAAAACTCCAATCATCTGACTTCCATTCATCAAACAACTTGTTTAGTCATCGTTGATGATCTCAATCTCTCCAAAGAGTAATGAGTTGCATTGATTTTATTTTTGATCATTTTTTTTCATATTTGTCTAGTGGAATATCCCCAATCGGCGCAGTACGATCTTTGGTTTAGCATAACGGCTGGTACAGTAATAATAAGAATAAATACATCTCCTTCAGTTAGGTGTCGTTCCTCGGTGTGTTTTCATACTTCGATCAAAGCAAAATGGCTAGAAAAAGCCATAATGTGCTTTTCGAGAAGTTACCTTACTTGAAAATGCCAGAAATGGAAGAAGCTGATTTAGTGAGCATTTTCCAGCAAGCAAACTAAAGCATGTATAGTGCAAAATCTGTTTCTTTTGAGATCTTGAATGACTTCTCATCGTTGCTGGCCTTGATGAACATCAGGTTCAAGACAGAACTCAAATAAATCAGCTGCTAATTTAATGCAAATCTCTCCCTCACAAAAGGGCTTGAAATTGTTAAGAGCCTCAAATTGTTTAGATACATTGATAAATCTACCAAATAACTTAATCCATTGTCTCTCCTAAGAGCACTTATATTTATTATAAATTAACTGTTCTCAACGGAATTTGTCCATCATCCATGTGAAAACTACCAGAGTGCTATTAAAGGTAAAAAATAATTAAAATCACCATAGTTTCTCACTATTCAAACTTGAAATTCTTTTTTTAGAAGTACAATCGAAGGTGATCAGAGCAGTATCCATGCCATTCTCTCTAAACGAAGATTTAATCGAAGGAATAATTAACAGCACAAACGAACTTCATCCAAATCACAGCAACGACAATAATATGTTCCCAAGTGACAAGAGTTCTTCTTTTATTTCTTCATCAACTTCATCTCTTTCATCACGTTCTTCAGAGCATTCCTAACTTTCTCAAGAGATTTTGAGAGAGCCCTCGATTGAAGGGGAGTAATCTTCAGAATCAGTGGATTCTAATGAATCCTGTGATTTTGATTTGGAACAGGAAAAATCCAATCTAAAAAACAAGAGTCCCAAAAAATCGAAAACCAAAAAGACTCATGTCCATAAAAAGAAGTTTTCGATTGTTAATTTATCAGAACTTAAGTCACTTCGCGATAACAAGGTATCAAATGATCAAAAGATCCTACACTCGCTAGGGTTGCTGGGATTACAGCCTGCTCAAGAACAAGCAGGAAAGAAGGAATAACAAAATACTTCAGGTCAAGGATAAGAGCAATAATCACAAATTGAAACAGACTAACAGAAAATACCTCCTTTGATACTGCTATCTCCATCGAAAATGCCACCACAATAACAACAACCAAAATAGAATTCTCTATTTAAAGCTGAGTTCAAGAGCAGCAGCAGTGTTTCTCCAAAAAAACAAGGAGACAATATTGTCGAAGAAGAAGGGGAATCCAATTTTAGTTCTGACAAAGCTGAAGAGAAATCTGAAAGTGAATTTGCAGGACCAAACTTTTTAATCCCTCCTCCAATGCTAGCCCTGGCAACAATCGGATAGTCAGCAAATTTCGAAGCTCAATAATATTCATATGCAGGTGGAATATCAAACCTACTACTCCCAGTCCCTCCAACCATCGATGAAACAAGCATGCAATAGCTCATCAGACAGTAAATATAAATGGAAGCCGAACGAGAAATTCACACTGAAGAGCGTCGCTATTAAATTCAAGAAAAACGCACGAATAATTCGCATGTTCAAATCAGTCGAGATGTCACGAATGCGTAAAAATACTCGTTCTGCTTGGAGCAATAAATTCAACTGGAGAGTGATGTCAGAACAATTTAGAATCAAGATTAAATCGAGAATATCATCTAGGCAATGCATTTCAACTTCAATTCGTTCTCGACGCTGCCTGATTAATTCACCTCACAGCTGACGAAACACATAGCTATGAAACTGCTCTCAGTTCACAACACAAACAAACATAAGCAGAATAATTACTAATTCTTAAGGAACCACAATGACAGCGAAATCCCTTCCCTGAATCCAGAGGGGAATGAAATGACTCATAAGCTTGCTCGCTCCGTAACACCTCCTCCACCAGAAAACCTTTCTCCTCTAGTGATTATTTTTTAAATTTATCATTAAAACAGATTTGAAATAATTCGATTTGTTAATCGTATTTTTATAGGAAACGGATTAAGAAAAGTTAGAAAACTCACAAAATAATCACGAGTTACCAGGAAAGAAACTCTGGAATTAGTAGCTATGGGAGAGTATCTTACAGGACAGAGAGGAACTAGAGTTCTTCAATGTCAAGATTATGAATAAAGACAAGCTATTGCAGAAAACAGACCATTTGCATGTCTCAGCGAAGGATGTGTTTCACTCTCCAACGCATGATAAACTTTTGCTAGTTCTCGACATATTAGACGACAAGGAGTTCGTGTATCTTGACAGGAATAAATCAAAGAAGATCATCAAGTTCTTAATGGGCAAATTAGTTCAATATTGTTTTAATTCGAGGAAAAGTGGTGAATACTGTGTTGTAAATCCACTGATTGGTGGAGATACTGATAAATTCTTTGCAGATTTCCAAGCATAAACTCAAAATCGATCGATGAAAAAACTTCATCGTCAAAACAGCGATGACTCCGATTAAACGGGGAATCACAAGCAGAAAAGACTAACAGCACTTACGAGAATGACCAGCATTCAGTTTGGATCACATTAGTTTTTAGACAGGAAAAACACACCTTCAATGGTACCATCTAAGTCTATAGTTATCAATCAGCAGGCTTAGGGTAAAGATGACAAACTTAACATTCCTTCTACTACTGCGATTTCCAATGCTCTGCAGCCTTCAAATATCCCTCCAGGTAAGAAAATAGACCATTTTACAGGAAAAGTGAATAAATATCCATTAATTTTATTTCTCAAAAGGATTACAAATTTTCCATTTTTCTTCATAATTTCTTACCATTTTGTGTAATTTGAACTATTTCTTCAGAGAGTACTACTAAGTTAAGTTTCCAGGCAAGTGCAGTGAACGTAATGTCCTCTCATAAGATTAGCGCTCCTTCATGGACTTTAGAGAGTATCAGCAGTTAAAATTTGCCCAGAATGGATTTGCTAGATACTATGTTGATTTAAGAAGTGAATGTGAAATGCATGCTGACTCATGTGATTAAGCTAATCCATTTACTGCAGACTAACGGATAAAACGTGTATATCTCATCAACACTGTCCTAGCGCGTGACTGAACATATTATCGAATTCAGTTGTGAACTCTGTGAAATGCGGGTATTTGACTTTGAAATCATCGCAAATGAACTTCCAAAATAAACACAGCGACGTTTCAGCAATGCACTGTATATCGCTATTTAGAATCTCTTCTTAGAGGACAGAACTGTGATGATCTATGTGAAACTCTCCAATTATTGCATCACAACAGACGAACAAAGAGACTAATCTAACTAAGGTGAATTTTCAGAAATCAAGAGATAAAACTCCATCTAAGCGCTGTATGACATCATCCATCATCTCCTAGAAGGTGGAGAAGTAGCGTCACTGTTCTCGCAAAGCTAAATCGACGAATTGATGCTCCGTTGGAGGATGAAGATGAAATACCCTGGATTCAATAATTATATATTGAATTACATATTCTCGATGCGATTAAAGAAATTCTTGCGGTTTGTACTGCATGAAAGTTTAACTTCCAGGGAAGATTCCGTTTTGGAATACCTACACACGACGTTCTCGCATATGTTCTAGCTCTTTAATAAATACAGCATTTTCTATATTCCCATGAAGCATGATCAGAGTAGATAAATTTAAACCTAGCTGTACAGAAATATTTTCTAGTAAATACCAAGATATATCAACTCCAAGCATAGAGTCCTTGTCATGCAGGCATACTTAAAGGAATAAGTAAAGAAGCAAGAATTTTTTAGATGCGGGAAGTGGAAATGAGAGAGAAAAAGAAGAAGTGTTTTTTATGATATTTTTTAAAACAAATCTATTTTGCAAAACTTTTGTTTAGGAAGTTAGCAAAGTCTACGAAGATTCTTGGAAGAATAATGTCCAGCGTACATATGAAGAGACGTTCAGTATTTTCTATTTGACTCGTAGTATTGTGAGACATTCCCTTAGGGACAAAATTGAGAAAGTCAGACGAAAAGGTGGATTCCTGAAAGCTATCCAAGAAATGGAGAAGAAGTTGTTAAGTTTCCAAGAGGAAGTCGATAGAGCAGAAGGAGAATTCGCTAAAGCAAAAGATGCCAAGAAAGTGCTTATTAAAGCGTTAACAGATGCTTAGCAAGCATACAATGAGCTCAAAAGAATGCAAGATTGTAAAGAAATACACAAATTGATTCTCATTTTAAACTTTTTTTTTATATTTCTTTTCTTTTTCCAAAGCCCACTCTGAACGAGAAAAACAAGCACAAGAGATGATATTGAAATGCCAGAATCTCGAAGGCTAATTCAAAAGTATCCAGCAGGTTATGATAGATACTGCTAGTAGACTATGCAGGCTCACTAAGAGTTCTTGGAACGATGAGATTCATCCTTAATAACTTGTTGGAATCAAGTAAATGACCATTTACATTTTGATATTCTTTATCGGGTTAAATCGCATAATTCCAGAGAAATACAGTGTCAATATGCAGCAACTAGCTGACGATGTTGTCGATGGCATTGCTGAAATCAACAAAAATTCCATGAATATCAACAACATTGAGCTATACCGTGAAAAGTTCCTGAATCTGCTAAATGACAGTGACGAATTCAAAAATGTCATTACTTCCTTCAAAGAAGAACATGTCAAGAAAAGCAACTACGATTTATTCAAATACTTGAACCGTGAAAGTGGATCAACCGATCAAGCATCGTTGGCATCCTTAACAGGGAATCTGAACATCCATCAACGAGAAATAGTCAAATACATCGATTCCATCGTAGAAGCATATCGTTTAGCCTTGGAAGTTCGAAATCTAGGAACTTCCTCTTCCGAATAAAAAGACTTCCTGAGAGTCTACAAAGAAGAAAAAGAACGCCATATGATCGAGAAAACAATGAGTGCACCACTGTAAACCATGCGAGAAACACCGATTCTCATTGAGCGGCTCAAGAAAGAACAAAGAGTTATCATGGGACATATTGTCGACAAGAAAAATGGATGCTAGTAATTCTCCGATCAACTTGAGAGATTCAAATCGCAGTATAGATATCTTGTAGTTGAAGAAACGTGTGAACTCACTAATAATGGGTATTTGAATGAACTCTCTACGCATATCGCTTTGCAGGCAACGTTCCTAATGAAATATCCGTTCTATGTGAGAAATAAATATTCTGATTTGATCCACGATAAACTGAGCAAATCGAACCATCTGAAATCAATCAAATTATTCAATGCGCTCTTCAACATTCAGGCGTATCTTGATATCATGAAGTTCCCTATCTCGTACAATCAAGATCTCATCGAGAAGATCGCTCTACTTGATTTCCTTTAGTAAAAATAATCTAATATTTTTGAACTAATTTTCTAACTCAAAATTCTCCTCTTTTTTTAAAACAAACAGTTAATCGGACATGTACTATTACGTATTTATCTTGGACAAAACGTGTGTTTATCTCTAATATTTAAAGAAAAAATATGGCAAAAGCTAGTTAGTTATTGAGAACTGCACATTAGCAGGATAGGAGTCTTGCTAGAATATCGAGAAAGCTCTCCATGATGGCAATATTCTAGTCCTTCGAAACTATGACATCCAAGCATTGGAGCAAATCATGCCTATTATCGAGTGGAAATATAAGCGAATGATGAAATTACTAAGATTCTTCATAAGTCGCTCAAAAGAAGAAACGTAATTTGCAAAATCCAACAAAGATAGCGCTGCAAATATGCTGAAACATGATTTCCTCTGGAATGACGATGCAGTTGTGAATTTCAATGAAAAAACGAGAAAAGAAGTTCCCTTGATTTTACATGGAAAGAACATCATTGTGCACAAGAATTTCAGATTATTCTGCTTATCTGAATAAAACGATGTGACCTTCTCGCATTCCTTGTTTAACAAGCTAGTCTTCATGCAGATCGATATTGAAGACGAGACATTCTGGAAACAAACGATATTCGATCATATGATAAATTAGATGCATTTTGACAGAAAGAAAGAACTCGTTGAATAGAAGAGAGTGTTCCATAATACGAGAAAAGAAGCACTCACGAAATTATTTAGTTCCATCTCTTCCCAAGTATCAGGCTGCTAGACATGTGAAGACTTAGGTTTCTTGAAATAACTCAATGAAACTCAAGAATAAGTGAAATTCCATATTGGCATGAAGGATGTTTAAGCGCAAAAAATTAGTGCTCTGAATTAAAGTAATAAAATATAAATATTTGATTAATTTATTGGGTTTTAAAATGTATTTTTTGATTCTGAAAAACAAAGATCAAAGTGATGAGGAGGATGTTAAGCAATCTGATAAGAAGCGTGTAATCCGTGAGATAGTATAAATCGAGTCGAACAGCCCATCAGCGAAGAAACTGCAAAGGATATAATTCGGAGAAGATGAAAACAAGAAACCTGTAACGGAAGGCACAATTGAACTTCGTCATTCTTAAAACCCATCTCAACTAGACCAAGACAAAAGGATCGAAGATATCATGCAGCGATCGCTGGACAAAATGGAAGCGAAAAATCACCCAGAAGGTCAAACAAACACTGAGAATATTTCACCTAAGCTGCGAGGACAAAGCATGCAAATCAGAAGAGACGATATCAAACAATACACGCCGATATCTTAAAGATCTATTTCTCTGAATAAGCACACTTCAATGGAATAGATTTCAGAAATTCCAAAAGTGTAATCTCAAACAAAAGCAACATCTGTTAGTAACATTGAATAGGATCTGGATATCAATAAAAACATTACTTCTCCAGTAACTCCCAATGAGAATAATCCTGCCAATAATGTACCTGCATCAAATACTTCGAACGCAGCTAACAGTGAGAGATTGAATGCAGTAGCTGCTACTCCATTAAACATGGCTTTGTTAAATAAAGAAAGGCAATAAAGCCCTGAGATCTAGCAGTTAAATTTAAAACGTAATTACAATAAAAAAAGAGGAGTTTTAGAAATTAAGAATGCAAAAGAACGATAAAAATAAAAGAATATTAAGTCAATCGCAACCAACTACCCTGGGTTGGATGAAATTGTTAATGAGCACAGTTATTTGCAGTCAGTATTAGATTACCTTTATGCAATCAAGCTGAATTACAATAATCTCGAAAAAGCACTTGGAAACGTGTATTCATTTTCTGACACATTCTTCTTCATGGTGATCTCCTAAGCCTGCTCTAAATGTGTCGCTCTTAAGCTCATTCCAACTGCAGCCAATAATTTCAAGCTATCTGTAAGAGATATTTTGTTGTTTTTCGACCTAAAATTATTGGTGATTTATTTTTTAATGTGATTTTGGTTATTTTTCTAGAAAAACAAATTTGTGAAAAGATTCTGTGAGATCGTCTACCATTTACTCTATTCAAGTATGGCAGAAGATCATCGTGTTCTCTTCAGCTTCTACTTGAGTATGATGTATGCTCGTGGTACAAATTAGTTCTCCGAATCAGAATGGAAAATCTTCATGAATTGGACGATTCCAACTCCTGAATACTATGAAAGTGTCGATAAATAACTGTTTACTTATTAAAACGTTGAAAATGGATAAGATGATGCAAATGCTAAAGGGAGATAGAAGAAAACTTCTAACATAAAGCAGCTAACTCCAGCTGAGATGATTAAGCTCCAAACTGAAAAGTGGAATGCAATAAATTCAAAATTAATTCGCTTCTTTAGACTACCAAACGACATCATTGCACCACTGATTCCCTATACACCTGAGAAACTCTCCTTATTAGAAAAATATCAAGAAAGAAAGGACATGATTAAGCCACCTGAGAATAATGTTCTCGCTGCAGATACTCCTAATGCAGCAGGAGTGACAGGTTCTCCGTAATTGAAACCCACTCTTATTTCCTCGTTACTCTAGAAGAAATCTTAATTTGAGAAAACTGAAGGTGAATAAGTCCAAACGACTGGTATCTCCCCCAGGACAAATCGATTTGATGATAGAAGTGAAATATCTTCAGCTAGAGAATCTATAAGATCATAATTCAATACCAGATCTAGATCATCGAGTTTAGTTCTACTGACGCCAAAGAATCACAACACAAATTAGATGCAATTTTAAACTATTATGGATAGCCAACAAACTGATCCTGATTCACCAGCACGCTCATTTAACCCTTTGCTAGCGAAATTCCATGAAAGATATTTAGAATTACCTGCTATTTATCAGTAAAATATTTTAAAGGCATTTTTGTTTATTTTTCTGATTCAAAAACTAATTCTTTAAACTCAATTTTTGTTTTTATGTTTTTCTTTAGTGAAGGTGATTCAATCGCTGAGAACAGTCCATAAAAGAAAAAAGAACCTGTGAATGTATTGAACACTCCATCTTCTTCATTCTCGATACAAAGCAGATTAGCTGGTTAAGGAGCTAAATCTGTGAGTTAATTCTAACTTGAAGCCAAGAAAAACACTTTAGAAATCAATTACAATAATTTCAAACCATAACTCGTTATGACACAGCTCTCAAAGAAATTCATCAACGCTATCGGGAAGGATCTCTTAGAGCGGTTCTTGAATTCGTATAATCATTTCTAATCGAAAGGCAACCTAAAAATAGTTATTTCCAGTTTAGTTGAGCAATAAGATAAATGGTAATTTTTATCTTTCGTTTGCCTTATGATTGACTTATTATTTTGAATGCTTGAAACTAGGCTGTCATTCGTGCAAAACAGTCTCACCGATTTCATAATGACTGACGAAGAAAAACGGGAAATTGAAAATGAAAGAGAGAAGTATGCTTCCATGTCAACAGATGAGGAAGAAGATGAAGATCAAGCTAAATAATAACTTCAGTAATAATCGTAGTAGAATGAAATGCCTAATTCATAGGTTCTAGCATAGTAGTAATCAGCTTAAACTCCATAATCACAAGGATAACAACCACAACCCGCATAGATAATTAAACTTCCTTAGCCCCTTTAGAAGGATTCTAAACACAAAGGTTTCGATCATGAATCAAAAATAGACACGATTAAGATGGTGCCATTTATCCCCAAAGAAATTGTATAAAATTGTTCCTTCTTGCAGCTTCTCTTTATCTTCAAGCATTTCAGGTAAATATCTTTTGGTATTAGATGTTTTTAAAAGTTTCTTCTCACTTTATTTGGTGATATTAGTAGTACCATCCATTTGAAACTTTTTAAAAATCTCTTTTTCCTTTTTCCCTTGGTCAACTCAAACAACCCCGATTCATTTATTTTCTCAAAAATAGACCTGACTTCTTACCTCAAGTTGCTGAGTATTCAAGCCAACGAATCTTGAAAGGATTTATCAACAATGAACATTCTCCTATGACGTTAGAGAATCACTGCCAACTTGATTGGTAGAAAAGACCAACAATTATTTTACATAATGAAGTCTACAACAGAGTCTTCGCAAATTTAGAATAACTCTAATCTCAAGTCAACCCTGAAAGTTCCATCTTGAGAATATCTGTTGGAGGCACTAACTTAGACTTTGTCATCGATTAAATCAGTAAAAATCATTTCTTTCATTTTCTTGAAAAATAACTCAATAAAAAAACTAACTTTTTTAACAAAATCTGATCCCCAACAAATCAATTAATTTGCCATTTTTCTCTGAATAGATTAAGCAGCAGGTGCAGGCCGTTGGATACTCTTGGAAGAAATCGAATAAATGGAGGGAACCCACTTGAAAAAACTCCTTAGAGCGTTAGATCAGGAACTTGAATCTATTTAAACCACTAAATCCTTTAGAGTCTGGATAACTCATAATGTTAATGGTGGAAGAGACAGTTAAATGCCTTCTTTCAGGCCATTTTCGTTCGCTAAAAATAATTCCATTCTCTCGAGCTACTATTAGACTTGCTGGAAGGTCTATTATTCTCATCCTAAGAACATTCAATAATCCATGGAAAGATATTTCTACAGAGAAATACATGATTATGAATTCCATATTGAATAAGCGAAAATCACAGCTGCACCAAATAATAATAGCAATGCTGCTGCTTCGAATTAGAGTGAAAAAAATAACAAAAATGAAATAAATCCAGCGAATATTTCTTCGGCAAACAAGATTACAGTGAAACTTCCTGCAGAGGAAGTCGAAGAAGGACCAAAAGTTGTAAACAAAGAAAAAATAAATGTTTTTTTCTTTTTATTTTGATAATTTTTTATTTCCAAAAACTAATAGGAAAAGGAGGTGATTCTAAAGAAGAACGCGATCATTGGAAATGTCGTGCAACTGCTGCGTCGCCATCAAACATTCTAAGGTCTAACCCCTTTCCCATTGAATCCAGAAATCATGGAGAAATATTACACAAACTAATCGAACACTTTTGTAGCTAATTACGGATCGCTTACAAAAACAAAATATATGAATATCTTCAGTTTTATTGGAAAAGGAGATCTTACATAATCTTCACCAGCTGCTGCACCAGCTCCTCCTTCGAACGCCTCTCTTTAACTATCTACTACTAGATTAATGGCTCTCTAGCCTTAAGATGACTTCAGAAACAATTACACAAAGTTCTATCATAAATTCCTGTTTAGTTTATCGTTCCTTCATGCCTGTATGGGCATCAAAAGAGATAGAACAAATGTGATTCAAAAAAGTTATGACTCCTAAATCGGACAACAACCAAATGAGCAGAGAGAAAGCGATTTGGATTTCTAACAAGGCATCCGAGGAGTCTTCACTATGCTTTAGTACTTCCCTAATATCTCAGCTCGCTAGTTCATTGAGAAATACATTAAGAGTGTGTATAAGTTATCGAACCCTTATTACACGAGTATGCTCTTGCATTTCGTGTTTTCAAGTGAAGGGAACTTGAAGCTAGTCGTGAGGAATTACAGCTATCTGTTGTATGATTTCAACAGCGGCGTATTTGAATATTTCGAAGAAGGAGTGAAGAAAATCATCTAGACATAATTCCCCTCATGCACCGACCCGCTGGATTTGTTTTTCGCTGGGTTTAACAACGAAGTCATGCATGATTATGCAAAATCAAAGAAATTCATCCATAAAATCAATCTCATCGAAAAAGAATGGAAAGATAGCACACTGACAAGGAGTCTCAGATATTTAGATAAACTAAAGAAAGAGGAGATCATTAAATCTACGGGGATTGATGATATCTAGGATATTAATTATTGGGAATAGAAAACTTCTAAAATCCAAAATAACTAGATGAGCTTGTAATACATCAAGACAAGCAGTTTATTAGAAAGTTAGCTTTCTGGGTCGAAGGTTATAAAGGAAAAAGAAGAAACTTAATAAGAAAAATCGATTAAAATGACTGGATACATGACCGAAGAAGAAGAAGAAAAAGAAGACTTCAAAGGCAAGCTATCATATGGGAATTTATCAAGAAAAATTTCACTTTCAAGCTAAAATAAACTGGATAAAGAAGATGAAGAAGCTAATAGTAATCACAATAACACTCATGATCCATATGCTTTGACTTCCTAACAGCAAAAAGCTATTGACGACATACAAAAAGGTAAATAAGAAAAGATTTGAATTTAATATTTTTAATTATTGGATTAATTTGATAGAAATGGAACTGTCTCAAATGAGATCATAGATGATGAAGGATGTTACTTCTAACAAGAGAATCTCCCGAGCAACAAGCGGCACAAACAACCAGCTCGAATAGCTCGACATAATATTAGAGAATGTTCAAGGCAGTAAATCTAAGTCTGGATTAAACGAATTAGAAGAAATAGACGAGACTAAATTTAACACAAAGCGCAAACATAATCACCAGCACTAGTATATGTCTTCAGAGGAACAAAAAGAAGAATTACAGCTGATACATGAGATCGGCCATCAAGCAAGAAGTTTCTTCAAGATTTATTATCGAAATTTACTCCGAAGCCATAATGAAAATCGAGATTTAAGGGAATTGCTGGAGAGTTTAATTCAGGCATTCGATTACGAATTCAGGCTCAAAGAAATTCCATTCATAAAATACAAGGAAAATGTCAAAAAATCATCAAGGTAATTCTCTGAAATACCAGCATTCCTGGGTGCCTGGGTGCTTTTAGATCATATTGATGATAAAAACGATCTCATTGCACTTAAATAAAATAAAAAAAGTATTCATGGTTTTCCTAGAAATTCTTTGGTTTTAAATTCTCAGAATAGTGGTCCAGCTTCTTCAAAGGTAAGAAGTTCAGCCCCTTAGATTCTCAGAAGTAATACAATATAGCCTGCAAGAGCACTGGGATCTATTAGTGGTTCGTCTGTTACAATATCACCTAATCCTAAGGGTCTTCCATTCATGAGAAAAGCATCTTTTGCTGATAAAATGAAAATATCTAGAATGGAATAGAATACCAAGAGCTCATAAGATTTGGATAAGAAAAATAATGGAGAAAAAGTTAGCAGGCGAGAGAGTATCTTGAGATTTGACTCTTTTTCAAGGATTTCCTCATCTGATTTAGATTCGAATACTTTCAAGAAAAAGACTAAAAAGGAATTTGAAGCAGCTTAGAGAGGATAAGCGCAATAATAAATGGAATAAGAAGAGATTGATGATGAAATTAGTGAGAGTAATAGCTAAAGTAGCAGTGAAGAGAGTGAATCTGGAAATGAAGAAGATCAAGTGTAAAATATGGAGAGAAATTCATTTAAATCCGCGATGCTCAATGAAGTAGTTCTGCTATTCAGAGTCATCTTATAAATCAAAGGTGATCTTAAAGCTGTTATTGACCATATTACAAATCAATTTGACACCTAATAGACTCATCACAGAAGCCAAATCAGCTAAATTCTATCAGACATTCAGAATAATTTGCTACCTGAATCTTGGCGAAAATTATCTTTCAAGGTTTCATAAAGGAATTTGTCTTAATTCTTGCAGATTCTCTTTATGAAAATAAATTACATCTAGAGCATTGTTTCGAGAGGTGTTATCCTTAACATGCCAAATGTCATCCACATTGATAGACTCGTTGATCCGTTCTCCTTCCTTGGATCATATCTTTATAATTTCTCTCAAGCAAGAAATGTAAATATTTAGATTAACAAAAAGCAGAAAATATTATTTTAAATGCAATAAAAACAGACTTTAGGGGATTAATTTTAAATATTTTTGCAAAAATTGAAACAGATTGACATCGTAGAGCTAAAACTATTCTTAGAAAAAGTTATTTATTAAGATCTCCAAGCCGAGTAACCAGCAGATGGTGGATTCTACATCAAAGGATTGTTCCTGAACAATGGCTCGATAAATAAGGAAAATCAGTTCTTAGCAGATGAAGAAACAAGATAGTTCTAATTTGAATACCCTGTCTATTAAATCCAAGCTAGAAAAAAATCAAGACTTAGACCAGAAGTTTATCATAAGGTAAAATCATACAAGAATTATCTACTTTTTTGCTAACCTATTTATTTATCTAGGCTTATGAACCCATCATAGCAATTGAGTTAAATGACTCAGATTATATTGTCTCAAGGTAAAAATGTTATTATTATTATTATTGTTATTAATTCTTACTTCTAATAAAAATCTCATTAATTTATTGCATTTTATTAATTCTCTTAAACTATCTTTTTCTCTTAGATATGACATGGAAAACGAATATGCCTTCTAAAGACTTCATCCAATAAAACTTTACAACTACGATGCCAATGCGGACATGAAAAAGAACATGGAAACAGAACGAATGAGCTAAATGTCCTCCTTGAGCACAAACCCTAATAATGGACTTAAAACCACAGCTGGGGGCTTAGCAAAAAGTAATGTACGTTAATTGCCCTCTGTGAAGAAAGTACTAGCCTTGAAAGGAACCAAGCCAGTCTAGCAAGAAGAAATTCCAAAAGAACCCCCTTAAATCAGCAAACACGAAGAAGAATAAAAGATGCTCACTCAGTTGACTGTGAAATAGCTGAATTTCGCAGATCTTCACAATCAATAGAACTACAATTTCGTAATAAAGATTCCAGTTAAAAACTCCTGTACAGCATCTGCTTACTCTTCGCTTCAGAGCAGGTTCTGTTTCTTCTTTAATTCTAGAAAACCACAAGATTACTGGGATCTAAAAGGAACTTATGTCTCCACCTATAAACAGCATCTATGAGACTGTAGTGAAGGAATTGAAAAGTTTAAAGAGTATTTTTTTTGTTTCATTATTCAATTATTATAAAATGATTCTAATTATTAAATACAATATTTCTTTTCTTATTCAAAAAACCAATTTAATAAGATTTTATTCAATGAGAAATTTAATAAATTAATAATATTTTTCAAAAAGAAAGATTATGTTTGGCGTTTTACAATACATAAATATAACTTCGAAATGAAGGTAAACTATTTGGTTCTTATCGTAAAAGTAAATTGGAGTTAAGTTCTTAGGACAATTCTTTTTTAAAAGTAAGGGTATCTAGATAAAAAAGAACACTTCATAATGTGTAGAAATTAAAAAAGAATCAAGGAAAAATAATTGGTTTCTTCTTTATTTTTTAAAATTAACAAAATCTATCAATCAGTTGTGTGAGAAAGAAAGAGAGAAATTAAAGAAGAAAAGCAAAAAGAAAAAACACAACAAAAGTAGAAACGATTAGTTTTTCAGTAAGAATTGCTAGATGAATCAGTCGCTTCCAACAGAAACGCTGTTTACATCTCCAAAAGAGCTCCCGACAGAAACAGATAATCTTGATGAGAAAGCACTTCTGGACAGCTGTGCAGCGAGAAAGCTTCTGTTTGATTAGGTAAAAAACATCAAACAAATTATTTTTTGTTTTTTTCAGCTTGTAGGATGCCTCCATTTTATTTCATTGCAAGAAATCAAAATGAATAACAATATTTTTTTCTTCTAATTAGGGTGAGGATCTCTTGAGAAAACTACCCTTGCCACAGCATCTACATAAAGAGAGCTAACGATCTAGTAGTCGCAGTCCTCCTGCAAACGATATCCTAAGTAGTAACCGTGGTGGAGAAGATGAAATAAATGAACTTTTTCCAAACAAAAATCAGAGGGAAGACAGCAGTAATATGAGAAAAAATTATTAAACAAATAGACATGAAATTAACATTGATGATATACTACATCACATCAAAAAACCAAATAACCGAAGTAATAGCATCTCAAGCTATAAAAACAAAGAAAAAGACTAAAAAAACAAAAAAATTTAATAAGAATCATCAGAAAAATAATCAAATTAAGTCCTCGATGACATTCCTCCTAATTCAATAAAGTTCATGGATAATGCTTAGTGTTCTTTAGAAAAACACATGTTTGCACAGACACCTGCATCTCCCATAAATAAACATGTTTAATTCGAGTCCCAGCCTTAAAACTCCATTCGTGAGGTGTAACATCATATTCTCACTGAAGGAAATCTTGACAGCAATTCTTCTCAAAAGAAAATAATAGCAAATCCTTCTGCCTTCAGAAATGCAAGCTAGATCGTTTAGATTAAGAGTTCTCGTTTGTTAAATAAGAAATTAACTGAACAATAGTAGCAGCAATTATAACAATAGTAACAAGAATTATAACAGAAAAAAGAAAGTGCGTTTGCATTGTTGGGATGGATAAATCTCAAAAAACGAATTGATGCACTTAAAAATTTGATGAGAAATATCGAAATGTCTGGTATGATATAAATCGTATCTAAACTTAAAGACTCCCATATGAATATCCTTGAAGATGCTGGTTCTGATTATGTGAAAGACAAAAATAATTGGAGAAATAAATAAGAAGAATTAGTGAATTAAAACTCATTTTTATCTAAAATAACCATTTTCTTTCTTAGTTTCTTCAAGTTTTTTCCTACGATACCCAATAATCTCCTGATTGTAGCAGTCTTCAAGATCATGCTATCTGTGTAACTTTTATATTAAATCTTCTAGCTGCCCTTGATGCTGAGCTTTCCAGAAAATACCATAAATATTTTTAAATCAAACCATCCGATTCTAAGGATTTGGTTTGTTCTCCCCTTTATCCTTGAAATCATCCTTAATTTCAACTTACCATATTATGAGCACGGTGAAAGGATCACTTCGAAATTCAGGATTATCTCAAATTATCTGCAGAAAGATTTCCTTTGGGATTTAGCAGGTGTATTTGGATCTGGGTTTATTTTCCAAGATGCGAATTTCGTGTTCATCTTGGGAATTTTTGTCCTTCGATTCATGAAGTTCAAGCATATGTGCAATGCGATAGAAGAGAAATTTCAGTTGTCTCTGAGGTTCTCTGTTGCGCATACATTAGTGAATTTGTTTCTGTCTATGACATTAGTAGCTCATATTTGTGGATGCATTTTCTAATGGATCGCTGTGGAGTTAAGTAAAGAAGGAGTCTAGACTTGGCTCTAAGCTAATAATCTCTAACATTCATCGATTTCTGATAGATACATAGCATCACTGTATTTTGCATTTATTACAATGATCAGTGTAGGATATGGAGATATTGTTCCAATATCAAACTTGGAGAGAATCTTTGTGATAATCATGACGATTTTCAGCTGCGGTGTTTTTGCTTACGTGGTGTCATCAATTAGTGAACTCTTTGAAATATCCTTCTAACAGGAATCAGTGTACAAGTAAAAAATATTTCGAGAAATGCTTTTTTTTTTAGAATGAACAAAACATAAACATTTTGGATATTTTTAAAAAAGATAGCAGAAGTATGAAATATCGAATTACATGGAAACGAGAAATATTAACTCAGAGCTTTAAACAAAGGTATTTTAATTTTTAGAGATGCTCCGTACAAAGAAAAAATAAGAACCAGAGAGTGGACAGGGAATTCTAGATATTATGAATCCAAAATTACGTTAGAGTATCTACTAAAGCTACTATGGTGGTCATCTGCTAGCATGGAAGTTGTTTGCGAATAATTTCTCTTAAAATTTTCTTGAAATGTTGAGTGTGTCTTGCAAAGAGTAAGTCTACGGCCCAGGTGAGATTGTGTTTTATTAATAAGAAAGTGACTAGGATTTTTCAAAATAAGGCATTGCTAAATTTCTACCTCAAAATTAATCAGTCTATTTAATCATTAAAGGGGAGGTACTATAGTATTAAGAGAACTTGAAGCCTCTTATGACTAATAAAATGAATGTTTCTAACTACAAGACAATCTATGCTGTAACAAAAAAACTTAAAAAAAGTGGATTTTTCCATTTTTACAGAAGAATCATTACCTTTTATATTTTTTCCAGGCAGGTGAATGTTTTGGAGTCAAGGAGTTCTTTTGCGGTCAACCTTATGAGTTCACCGCTTAAAGCAAAGGACTAACAACGGTTATGAAAATTCAGAGAGAATTTTTTCTTGAAATCGTTAAAAATTTTCCTAGAGATTATGTAAAAACATATCATCACGTTAAGTCAATTCTTATTTGAAGTAATAAAATTTTAATGATTTTTTTTAGGAATCCTTTTCATTTCTCAGAGATGAGCTCCTTTTTAGTAAGCCAGATAAATATACTAAATGCGAGCCTTGTAACAGATATGATCATTCTTTATATAAATGCCCAAGGATGCATTTTCTCAAACGAAAACTAACAACAATCTATCGATTTCTCTATTCTGAGCCCCAGGAAAGAAGAAAACATACAAGAACAAGAGACTCTAAATTTCACGCACTCGGAGAAGAGCATAAGCACATTCGAAAATAACTTAAGGTATTTCGAGTGAAATTAGTCCGCCATCTCAAATAAGAAGAACAGAAAGAAATCAGTCTTCAGTTGAATGCCTTCAAGAACAATTTGAGTTCCTCTGGAGGCAAATAACAACTTGATATCTTGAATTCCAGTTAATCGAAATGTTTAGATAAAATATCTAAAATGCCTAATATTGATTATGTAAAAATGAGTGGATCTAGCTCTCTTGCACTTAAAAATAAATTGAGCAAACTTGGAGAAAGTACAACTTCAATCCATAATCTTGGTAAAGTCAAACATGCTAATATTCAGAAAAGTATGTAGTCAATCAAGAAAAAGGACTCTTGTGTCTCTCCATACAATAAAAATAACTAGCTTTCTTAGATAAATGGAGGGAATAAGTTAGCAAAAACTGAAAATAGATTTTTAGCCAAAATTTAAAATATCAATGATGGTGATAATAATTGTAATGAAGAAGAGGCATAAAAAGGAAAGAAGTTAAATGGGTCTATTTCACTAGAGAATCCTGAGGATCTTAAATCTGAAATCGAAATTGAAATCGAAGAGGGAGATGAAAATATTATCAAAAACATGAACAAAAATAATAATAGTAATAATTTTGATGAAATATCATCTAATGAGTCTTCTTCTGGATATGAAAACGACTCAAATGACATAGATTTATCTGGCAACTCTGGTAATATACTTAGAATAACTAGTTAAGATGCCCATGAATTAATGGATATCATTAAAGAAGAATAGGATGAAATGTTCTTTTTTAAATGTCCAATTTTATTCTGGAGTGCATCTAAAAAAACATATATTTTAAGCTCCATAGAAGACGATTTAGAAGGAAATCAAGCTATTTAGTAGTACTTAGAGACTAATTTTGAAATGTACTTAGATTCTTAAGGTGAATTCGCTATGCCATTGAAAGACTGCACTGAAGATAATATTATTGAAAAACATACATCAAACTACCTTGAAAGCTAAAGTAATTAGGAATTAGACTCTTAGTCACCGCTTTCTCCATCGCTTTAAGTGAGGCCACGATAAATAACGTAGAATTTTTAAATAAAAAAAGAAATAATGCCTTCTGTTCAAGAAGCCATTATCGAAGAAGATTTCATCAAAATATCAGCAAATTCCCTTAGCTACTTTGATGAAGATAAAAAAATTCCTTTTCATATTAAAAATGATTATCCAAATATGATCATCAATAAATCTGATAATTCAGAAGAAGATCAATACCAGTCAGACACAGCAAAACCTATTTTTAACAATATTAGCAATAATCAGTAAAACTAATTAACTAATAATCTGTAAAATCAAGTTTAAGAGGGTTCTCTTGATGAAAATGAGCCAATTATCAGAAGGAGATTTAGCAGTGAGGGGTTAGAATCAGAGGTAATCTCTGAAGAATATAAATATGAAGTTAACAATGATCCTTTGCTATAATTGCAAATTTAAAAGAACAACACTCCAGGAAAACCTATTTTCATAAATCATATGGAAAAGAAAAACTACGGATTTGCGTTAGATTTTAGTAAATTGAAATAACTTCCTCCAGTGAATGTTATTTCTGACACAGAGACTAAAATCCAAATGGAATCGGTGATTTCGCCACCTGCAGGATAAAAAAAGACAATCAAATTAGAAGATATTTTCAGGCCTTCATCATCAGGAACAAAACAGCATTTAAAACTGGAGTAAAGTGGAGTCCTTAGTGCCGATCCATCAAGTGACACGCCAAGATTTCGTTTATACAGTAATCGAAGCCCTTCAACATATAATTTTGAAAATCAAAGTGATGAATTTAAAAATGATGAAATCGTTCAAAATGGTGGCAATAATTGTCTTAAGCTAGAGGAAAACCCACCAATAAATCCAAGTTTATTGAAAAAGTAATCACACCTTGGGCCTGGGCCTGGACAAGGCTCAAAGGGAATGAGTAGATTTGAAAAATTGTAAACCCTTCTATCAATCAGCTCAGAGTTTACTTCCCATATTTTATCCAATCATTAGCTGCAGAAACAGCAATAAAACAAAGACCAAACATCGAAGGAACAATAATAGTAGCAGGAGTAGTAGCAATAATAAATTATCTAATAGTTACACTAGCAGCAACAATTATAGCAGTAATTATTAACTCACTAGAGTCTTCTTTAAGGAAGCTCCAATAATTCATCGCTGCAAGCTCCACTATCTCCAAATAAGATTAAACATATTGGCCACAGATTCTCATCCCCTCAAAGTCAAATGCCTTAACATTAGATAAGTTATCCTTCATCTTTAAATCTTAGCATCAGTTCTCATAACAACCATAATCATCTTCAGCATCACTACCCCCACTAGCCTCCCTATCAACAGATTACCAACAACAAGTCCAACAATAGCGGCTATAATTTTATTAACAATGTAATTTTGAGTTTAAATAAATAATCTTCTAATTAAGCTACCCAAGCTGATCATCTTCATTCTCTTCGCTAAAAATAGATTTAGTCACCTAATAATCTTTAATAATAACCATACAATTCTTCTGTTGCAGTTCCTCCCTTTGGTTTTGGGAACACTACAACTATGAATAGTAATATCCCAACAATTTCAGATTTCCTAGGTAATTAGAACAATTTTACGAACCTAAATCTTTGGTAGCATGAGAGAAGTGGCTCTATTATTCCTCTCTCTAGCCCCAGCTAAGCTGATCATAGTGATTTCAGCCATAATATACCTCAGCAGGCGGGTACTTCTCCAAATGCTCCAATGTCATAATCTTCCTCCTTTCATATTCCCTAACCAGCATTAGCCACACAATAATCAAGCAAGTTTTTCGGTGGCACCAAGTCGTTTTCTAAACTTAAGCAGAATTTTGGTTCTTCGACTCCAAAATCGATGATCAGCATGAAGCAGTTTCACTCTGAGTTAAATTTATCTGATCACGGCAGTTAAGGACATCGACCTGCTGTGCCTCCAACAACCCAGATCAACATCAAACCGAAGACCAATATCGAGAATGAAATACCTTTTAGTATTATTTTCAATAATTCTAATAATTTCCCTGAAGATATCATCAACGAAATGTTGAATTTCATCTTTGCATTTGAATAAGCAGCTAATTTCACATAATATTATCCAAAATACAACATTTCAGCAGTCATAAAAAAATACATTAAATATAATGATTAGAGACAAGCAGCCTTGATGAATACACAAATGTAATAGAAGACAGGCAAAAACAACCCAAGAGGAAATCTATTTCGCAAAAGAAAAACAGAAAAACTCTGAAAAATTAAAAATATATTTTCAATTCATATCAACCATTTAACTTCGAGTATCATTTTTTAAAGAAATGTATTGAAGGTTATGGTATTTTAAATCTTGCTAGTTTTAATATTTTTACCAATATTAGCCTAAAACCAATAATTACTTCAAATACCCTTTTTGTATTATCGTTAGATTTGCAGTGAAAATATTTTAAAAACTACTTTTAATGAAAGATCATTTAACAGAGTTATTTATCCTTAATGAGAGAGGAAGAAAAAGAGAGAGAGAGTAAGGGCCTCAGTTCTTTAAAAAGAAAAAGAAATAGTATTTAACAATAATTTAATATCTTTATCCTTAAGGATACACAAACACTTTTTTCTCTTTCAATCTATCAATTACTCCTAGTTAATCAAGAATGTTTAATTGTAAGGCCTAATATAATCTATGGATCTTCTTATTTTTTACCAAATTAAGAAATATTCTTTTTTTCTAATCTCTGTCATTTCTAATGCAGCGTTGTCCTCCGAACCTTCTAAATGACAATGAACTCATCTATTTTCTCTTTTTACTAAGGTATTAACAACCTTCTCTTCCAGCCAAAATCGATTGCAGAAATATCTTGATTAAGATAAGTATTTTAGTTTTCTTTTTAATTTTCACTGAAAATATCCCAAAAAATAATAATAATAAATAAATAAGAATTTATTCCAGTAAAAAGAAAGAAATAAAGGCAATTTTTTTTTTTTCTCAGAAATCAATTAGTGTTCTTTTTTCCTTGTAAAATTTGAAACATTTTCCTAAGAAATATATCAAAATATCTTTAAATACTTACTTGAAATTTGTCAAAACAATAATAATTAAACCTAAGAGAAAATAAGCTAAAAATAATTTGGAATCTTTTCTGATCACTTTCCTCTTAGAAATAAGTAAATTTTCCTTATTATTTGAGTTTCTCAAACCAAAGAATTTCGGAAGAAAAAAAAAAATTCATGCGACTTGGCTTGTCTAGAACATAAGCGTAAATCTCACTGTAATGCCATTGTTTAAAGACAAATAATCGAAAAATAGAAGAAAATAATTAAAAAGCAATTAGAATCTTTCCACACACAGATGTTACTTGAAAACATTATTATTGCTTGGTGTATCCAATAATCGATTAATCTGATTAATAAATTTTGATCGAATAAATTGGGAAAAACGAACAAATCTTTGCAAAATACAACAATTCATATCTAATATTATTACAAATACTCCTTACAAAGAGATTATCTCGCTTTTATCGATTTCCAAAAATGTTCTACTCAGAAGAAAGCTCTGAATACCAAGGAAAACATGAAGTTCGAATCCCAAGGAGTTCTCGTTAATCGTGTTCTACTGCCTCCTCTTCACCCTCCACGGACTCTAGAAATATTGAAGAGGTCTAGTCACTCATGACAACTATTGATGATCAATATGAAGATAATAATAACAATAATAATATTTTTCATAATAATCTAGAACTTGGAGAACTCTCTCTTTCGGATTCCTTGCCGATAAAGGAGAGATATAAAACGGAATTATGCCGTAATTTTTAAACGAGTGGCATCTGCAACTATGGAAGGAAATGCTAGTTCGCACATGGAAGGGAGGAACTCAATCTTAAGCCAGAAGTAAGATTGAACCAATTCTATAAGACGAGACCTTGCAAGGAATTCTTCAAGAATCTAGCTTGTCCATATGGCTAGAGATGCAAATATAATCATAATATTCTTCCTTTGTCGTGGATTTTTAAAGAAGCGCTATTTTTCACTAGGCGACTCCTTCTTTTGTCAGCTTTTGCTGATAAGGATTCCACAAAACTCGCGGAAACAGCCTTACCAGAAAAATAATCAGCTTCGAGAATTTATTCTAATGCTATTGGAAATAATGCAGTTAACTCTGCTGCTAACACTGAAACTGGTAACCAAGAAAAACAGCGTTTCTCTTAGAATATTATTCAGGAACAAAGGCAACTCTTGGCATCAAAATAAAAACCAAAAAGGTTGCCTTTTTTTGCTTCCGCCTTCCCAGCGGTACTCTCAGTTTCTTATTCAACAAGTCCTACTAACTTGTGAGGTTTTTCTTAGACAACATCCCATTTTTTTCTTCTTTACATTATTTATCTGTTCATTTTGTATTATAATCAGCCATAATTTACATTATTGATGTTTACTTTTTTGTCTCAAAGCATTGGAGTTGCTTCTTGAAATTTATTTATGAAGAATATTGTTCTTTATTTTTATTATTAGTTATTTGTTAGAATCAGATTGAGGGTTAAAATGGTGGTTAATATTTTGAAATAAGTGAGAATCTCAATTTTAGAATTGATAGAGAGAGGAGGTATTTATTCATTCTCTCAAATTCTTTTATGTTAAATTTCTCTCAAATAAATTATAAGATTCTTAGGTGGGGACATATTTGAATGTTACCTCCTCAGAAAGACGTAATCTCAAAATATAAATTTAATTTATTGAGAATGCTGCGTATTTACTTGATTAAAATGGATTATTGTTGTGGGTTAAGTTTTTTTTCAATTTATCAGATCTTTTGCTCAAATAAACACATGAAATTAATTATTATAGTATTACCTTGTAAGTTAGTTTTCTTTTTTTTAATAAAGGAATTAAGAATTAAGATATTTTTTTAATTTAACAAAGTTAAGAGATTACTCTACAAACAAAACACAATTCAAGACTATTTTAGCAAATAATACTAGTAATAAGAGAAACTCCTGGTAAAAAAAGTTTTATTATCAATTTAGGAAAAAATATTGAAAATCCACTAGATAATGTAAGGATTCGAAAAATTCAATATTTTATTGTTTTTCCTTTATTTCACCAATGCAAAATGCATTTAATTAATTCCTGATATTTTATCACAAACAATGCTATCTGTGATGCTTATTCAGTATTTACACTCAAAAAGCAAGCCAACACAGCTCTAAATAATATTGTTGCATGCAGAATGAGTTGGTAAGTTTAAAATTAGTACTTTGCAAAAGTACAAATAGCGAAAAAGAATAATAAACAGCTATTGTTGTTGTGGCGAGCTGATTTATGAATTTCGATTATGATAACATAAATTTTTAGTTATGTATTTACAGTTATATTGAACTCAACATATTTGTTTTGTTTTTTTAATTTTCAAGGTTGAAAAAGTGGAGATTTAATCTTCATAGTTTCTTTTGCAAATAAGTATTGTTTGTATTATTCTTGAGAGCTTCATAACAGTACATATCATCTAGGTTGTTTGATAAATGAACAGTTTACTACAATTCTAAGAGTTTCTTATTTTTTTAGTAAGCAATTTCTGTACGAATATGCTTTAACTAGCTGATGAATATCAAGAATTAGAAAAAGTAAAAAACCAGACTCATTATTGCAAGTGATGCAGCCAGGTTATTATAGTTCTCATCTTTATGGTAACTATCTTACTTTGAAAGGAGCTATAAAAAGTCATACACAGCGAATAGCATTAATCCCAGATACAGAAGTCCAATCATGATGCAGACTACTCTGTAGATATTTAAGACAATTAGATCTTTGTGGCAAACTGAAACAACTCCAGCCAGAGAGTATATTATTTTTATTAGGAAGACTGCAACGAATATATAGTCAGAAAAGCGGTGAGCTTTGTGAATACCTAAGAAGATGAAGCTAAAAATTAGAAAGTTCAGAGCATTCGTGAAAAAAAAGATCACTTGAGAGAGTATTGAAGGTGGTTGAGGCATCTTGGATTGGAGGAAGTTCTTAAAGGGAGGAGAGGAAGTGAGAGAAAAAGGAAGTGTAGGAATTTCAACAAGAGGTAATAATGATCTTTAGCAAATATTTAATTAACTTAATCGTTGGTTTTCATCCTTTTTTTAGTACATTATAGATTACGCTTACAATTTCTTGAGACGTATTAGTTTTTTCTACAGATTAGATGAACTTTAGGAAGATTAATTATTCTTTCTTCTTTTTCTCTGTTTTCCTTAATCTGATTTTAAGAATTTGTGAGAATTTAAACTATCTTTTTCTCAGATTTATCTAATCTGAGTGGGAAGGATTTATAAGAATTTAGACTTTCTTCTTCCTAATCCGAAAGGAAGGATTTATGAGAATTTAAATACTTAGAGATTTTCACTAATAAAAAGATAAAAAAGGGAATTTGAAATAAATAATATTTTTGATAAAATTGACACCCAATCTTCTATTGAATCTAGGTTAAAATGAGGATTTTAATTAGAAAATTATTAAAATTAGAGGATAAGTAAGAGAGAAATATAAGTTCTGAAGAGTTTTGTGGGGGCGTAATTATTCTTGGATATTTTTTTTTCTATCAGAATTTTTCACATTAAATTGAAAAATCAATTCTTCAAAATAAAGCCTTCCAAAAAAGATCCACAAGGTGATTTGATAGGTTAAAGCATCAACATTTATGCCTTGATATGAATGGTTCATCTTCTTCTCCTTTGACTGGTAGAATTATGAAAATAATGAGATTTCTTGAAGAAGAAATAAGCCAATTTTCCACTCTCTCTATCCTCAGTCTTACCAGTGGAAAAGAAATATAATCCGCTGCATAATTCGGTGAAATTGCTTTAAAAATAGTAGAATCTCTGTTTCACTTAAATGAACTCTCTATTGATCTCTCCAGAAATCATTCCTAACTAAAGGGATTAATAAGAATAGCATTTGCACTTGAGAAGCTACAGAATCTCCACAGTCTCAATATTGACCTCTCTTCAAATGACATTAGAAGCTTAAACAATGGCCATATTTTTTAGTTCATCTCAAAACTACTTAATCTCAAAAGCTTCTCAATGATTCTTCAAAAAAATCTCATAATAGAAGACTTCCCTGCACAAAATCTTGCAACTTCTCTTTCTAAACTCACAGAACTTCATTCCTTGACTCTTGATTTCAGAAAAACATACCTTAATATCTTTGGAATAAATACAATTTTTGAAAATATCTCGTTACTCTCTGAACTTGAAAATCTCAGTATTTATTTGTAACTTGTGGATAATTAGTTCAGAGACATTGTTGAATGCCTTGCTGAAAAGTTGCTTTCTAGCCTTGGAAACCTCAAGATGTTAGTCCTGCATTTCCAAACTAGAAAATCTAAAAGCTTAAAAAGTTAAGACCATGTGACTATGAGCTCTCGGCGCTAAGCAGTTTTCATAGATTTACTTGATAAATATCAAGCAAATTATAATAGTCTTAACTTCTAACTTGGAATAGGAAATCTTTTAAATCTTGTCATTTTAGATCTTGATATTGAAGATTTTTTGATTGAAAATACTGAACTCATGCAGATTTCTCAAGAAATACTTAAACTCTAGAAACTCAAAGAACTTAGTCTATGTCTTTATTTGAATTAAAGCGATATTTTAGGGATAAAGTGTCTTGAAATAGCTATTTCGCAACTACTCAATCTTGAAAAACTTGAACTGAGGATTTATAATAAATAAATCGAAATACCTGATATTGAATTGCTTTCTTCTGCCATTTCAAAACTGCCTAACCTTCTTATCCTTACACTATGCATTTTTCAGAAATGTAACTCTTAGTAAATTCCCCCTTTCTAATTACCATTGCTTTCGCTGTTTACTTAAATATAATATCTCAGTTTAGAATTAATTCATAATTATATTAGAGTAGCTGAAGCAAATCAATTGTCTTTTGAGATATCAAGGCTTAATAACCTGCAGAGTTTGATTTTGCTTCTTTATGGATGCTCTCTCGGGGACGCTGCAATTCAAATAGTGTCGTGTGGTATGTCTAAGCTTTCCAGTTTATCTGAGCTTTTCCTAGATCTTAGAGAGAATTAAATCTCCAATTAAGGAGCAGATTATCTTTCTATTACACTCTCTAAGATGCTAGAATTAACTCATTTAACTTTACTAATAAATAATAATTGTTTTAAAGAAATTGGAGCTAAAACAATTTTAAAGAGCATTGGTCTTTTGTAAAAATTAGCAAATCTCAGTTTTTGTATTGATAATGATCAAATATATTTTGACTTCTTCGCAAATAATAGTATTCAAGATACTTTCCAGCATCTCATTTACCTGAAACTCTATTTGACAAAAAATAATTAAAAACTAATCAGACAACATATTTTTAAAAAACTTCAAAGACTTGTGCGATTTGAAACAAAATGAATGAAGGTTCTCAGCATCCAACAAAGAAATTTTCCATCCCGTAATCAAGCTTCTTTTGTAAAAAACCTCATTTCAAACAAAACCTATTCATTGTTGCATGTATTCTTGTTATATTTTGTGTTTTTTGCTATTATTTTTCCATTCCCTATTAATCCACTTTGTTATTATTGGATACAAATGAAAATGAAATCAATGATTTTCTAAAATAAATCTATCATAAAGAATAATCAAATCCAAAAGTGCAGCAATTCCACATAAAAGTAATCTCATTAAAAGGAAATCAAACACCAAAACGAAAAATCAATCAGAATCTTCATTGTTAGAGAAACTTCCTCTCCTTTTCGGCACAGATGAAGAGGGTTTCTTAGCTTAACTTTTCTTTTGCAATTTGTTTTAATTTGGTTATTTTTTCTTATTAGAATCGTCATCATCACTGTCAGAACAAGAATCATCGCTAAGTTGCATTTCTTTATTTTTGAACTTCTTCATGATATCTGCTTGCTCATTGTTCCAATCTTCGCGGTGACTAATTGAGTTTCTTCTCTATCCGTGAATCACTTCCATCTTTTCAAATGAAGCTTTTCTAAAGAGTCTCGGAGAGCATTTCCCAATAGCTTCATTTATGTCTTCATCTAAATGCTTCATCCCAACATTTTTATTAATACCTCCACCTAACTTTCCCATCTCATCTCTGTAGCCCTTCAAGACGGTTTTGGCTTGCTCATAGTCTTTATTGTCATTTATCAGGGCATTTGCTTGCTTGATCCTCAAACCACCAACTGCTCTTTGACGAGTAACAACTAATTCTTCGTAATAACTTGCTTCATTGTTCTCTTTGATTCCTTCTTTCGCTGATACATCCTTAAACTCAAATTCAAGTGTCCTGCTCACTCTAACAATCGATTCTTATTTGACGGCCTTGACTTCAAGTTCCGCTTCAAATGCAATGAGATTTCGAGTTGAATCGTTAAGCATAAACTTTGTATGATCGAAATCAATATCAAAGCAGAAGAATTTATCATCACCTACTATCAAATGAGGAAGATACAGCTCTCCTTCTCCCTTTTGATTATTTGATTTAACCCACAGCTATTCCCCTCCATACAGCTATTTGATAACCATAGACGTTAAGGCAGGATTTTTCGACTTGATTTTGACTCTCAGCTCTTCACCAACTGCACTCAATAAGCCAGAAATCGACAACACAAACCATTCAGAGACTTTCTTCACATCTTCGATGTAGTAGTACCCACCTTTGTGAGTTTCTGCGATATGTCTCATCTAAGCTGCATCGTGATCTGCCCCATAACCATAAGTGTTTACAATGAAATTATCCTTGATATCATACTCTGATATCAGCTTCTAGACACGAAGGTTCACGAAACTTGAGTCATCTTAGCCGTCCGAAAGCAAGAATAAGCAGGTGACAGGATTCTTTTGTTTTCTGTTTTTAATCATCCAAAGACCTGCTTCAACACCAATTTCAATGTTAGTGGAACCTCTCCCTTGAATGTATTTGATTGCTGTCTTAAATTAAGACTTGTTATCCAGATTATTCCTCAAGAAAGGCGTCAAAATCTTAGCATAGTTATCAAAACTAACCAGTGAAATTCTATCATCTTCATTCATTATTTTGAGCAAATATTTCAGCGATTTTCTTACAAGCTGGGCTTTTTTCCCACTCATCGACCCACTATCGTCAATTACACAAACTAAATCCATAGGAATCCTCTCTCGTTGTCCCTTCAGCTGATTGACTTTTAAGTGAACTCCGCAGATGATATTTCGGGATTCTTTTGTAGAAACTTGATTGGTTTCACTGATCAGGTTAAATTCCAGGCATTCTTCAAGTTCTTAAG
>Ga0302271_10000396_pt1 | contig 42354 bp, 21 predicted proteins | sample III_Bog_N1_1_FD_198767 | JGI IMG/M metagenome (GOLD analysis project Ga0302271, IMG submission 198767) | Peat permafrost microbial communities from Stordalen Mire near Abisko, Sweden - III_Bog_N1_1 | ecosystem: Environmental > Terrestrial > Soil > Wetlands > Peat | place: Sweden: Abisko...
CCCAACCCCAACCCCAACCCCAACCCCAACCACTACCCCAACCCCAACCCCAACCCCAACCCCAACCCCAACCCCAACCCCAACCCCAACCCCAACCCCAACCCCAACCCCAACCCCAAAATACATAAATGTCTTATTCTTATTTGTATTAAAGATTCAGTTATTTTTGTAATATTATCATAATTTACATTTGTTATCTTAAATTCAATTACTTTTTTTATTTTCTTTGTTAAATTCTATTAAAAAAAACAAGCAAAATATCATTTTGTAGTTGCTTCATGTGTTAACATTCTTAATGAGAAATGACAAAAAATACATAAATAAAATGGATATTTATTTTCAATAACAAAATGCAAAAACAAAAAGTCTTAATTCTAGTCTTATTCTATTTGTTCTATTTCAGATATTCATTTGCTTCATTAACAAATAATAAACGTAGTGATATTATTCACTCATATTAAATACAGTTGTGCTGATCATAAAAATAAAACTCATGTGCTAAAAATATGATTTGTTTTTTTGTATCGAAAGAAGTTACTAGAGATCATGATTGAAATATATTAGTTCCTTTTGTTGATCTTATTAATATTAAAAGCCTTTCAAGTATTAAGCTTCATGTAGAGTGATAAATAAAATATTACAAAAGAGAAAAAATAATTCCCCCACGGGATTCAAACCCGGGTGTCAAGGGTGAAAGCCTTGTATCATAACCACTAGTTCATGAGGGATTTATGAAATTATCTCTGCTAATAAATAAGACTCTTTATAAATTCTTATTTGGCTTAAACTCCATATTTATTTGTATTTTACATGCTGAGAGAAGCTTTTCTGACTTTCTTATTTAAATGAGTTGTCTGTTGTAAATCGGCTGCTTATTTAGAAAAATAAGCTGACTAATAACAAAAAATAAATAAAATTATTTAAAATGCTAATACACTTTTAGGGTTTAGACTGCTATTTCAACAATAATAATTATCTTATTTTTCAAAGAAAAAGAATCACTCATTCATTTCAAGAACGACATAGCTTATTGTCATCATTGACTAAGTATTTTGATTCATTGATTGATCCGAAAAAGTTGTGAAGGACAATCATAGAGTCTAAACAACATAATCTCACATCATTCAAAGAATATTTTTAGAATTTTTGAGGAAAATTTCTCAAATTATTCAATTAGAATTAGGAAGAAATTTTTCAATTTATTAATTTAGGCTTCATAACAATCATTCTAATATTGTGAGAATAAATAACTCAAATTCTAAAAATCTTTTTTAGTAATAATCCAAATTCTAAAATCTTTTTTAGCAGTCACCACAAATTCTAAAATGGGCTTCTTTAAAAATATCATTAAAGTTAAGGGAAAAACGCAAAATTATTAAAAAAATCAATTATTTTCAATAAAAACTAAATTCAATCCCCCCTTCCCACGCCTCCCTCCCCAAAACAATGCAAGACGTTTATGAAAACCATTTGTTTTACAACAAAAAGCCAAAGTGCAAACCTTAATAAAACCCTTTGGGAGTGCTAGTTGGATGCGTTGGCACTGGCAAAACTACTGTCTTCAATCTCCTAACAAACAGATAAATGAAAATATCAGATGGTGGGGAATCCGTCACAAGAACTGTGTTCAGCTCTCCTTCAGGATTCGGAGAAAAATTCAGCATCATGGACACTCCCGGTACACTTGCTGATGAGGATAAACTAGCACATGCAATCAATCTGAGAATGGCTTTAATCGAAAGGCCTTTGTCGAGGATATTTCTATTTATCAAATTTGAAAGACACGGAGTAATGATGAGAAATTTAGCTGAACAATTATTTTTCTTACAAGAATGGAAGAATCTGATCACAGTAATTGTGACGCATTGGGACAAGGAAGCTTTCCCTGCAAACAAAGCTGAGTATGAAATGGCTAAGAAGAAATTGATGGATAACAATGACATCGTCAACTCTTTTATTTTCATTGGAATCAAAGCAAATCCTACATCTGCATGCAACGCAATCTACCAGAGTCTATGCATCTACCTGCCAACCCAGTTAGAGATATCTGATCAATAATTTCAATGTAGGTTCGATTTATATGAAAATCTGGGAAAAGCAGTTAATCAATAGATTCAAACATTTCGAGAAATGTATGCTAGCATAATCAAAGAGATAAAAAACTACACTTACGATGATAAGGATGAATTTATGCATACCTGCATAGTAATGATCTCTCAAATTGCAGAACAAACGATTGATGAGTTCATTTAGAAACATTGTACATCAATGTAAGAAGTCGATAACTATGTGCACTACATGCGATTGAAATAATCGTTTACTCCTATGGTTGAATAGGTCCGCAAAGAAGCATCTGAAAGAATGTCTTATAGTCTTTATGACCAGAGGGAGCCTAAGAATATGTTTAAGGCCTGTCCACATTGTGGAATCATTTGGGTAAAAGTAACAGGATGCGATGGTGAAACTACTTGTGGGAACAGACTTAGAGGAGACTATCTTTTCGATCGCAAGCCAAGTTATACTTTGTAGACTCCCAAATTCAAGTTTTCTTGGGTAAATTTAACTTTTTAATGGGTAAAAGAATTGGTTAGTTTTTCGTAACCAAAAACCATGAGATATGAAAATTCGAAATCAACTATGTTTAATTGGTTACAATAATTGGCTTACATTTAATAACCAAAAACTATGAGCTCTGAAAATTCGAAATCAACTATGAAAGGAGCCGGATGTGGAATAGCTTTTGTTTGGGGGAATTAGCCCCCTATTGACAATAAAATTATGAATTATTTAAAAGATGTCGGGATAACTGACTTCTTAGTTAATCATCCATAAAACAAAGACTTTAAAGAACTACTTGTAAAAGAGTAAAAAGCAGCAAAAATTTATCATCTCGATTGAGCAGTCATTTTAGCAAACTTATCAGTTGAGCTTTCTTCTTTGGAGGTGGAAGGAAAAAAAGAGATCATTTGATTATAAAATAATAATTGTTTTTATTTTGTTTAAAATTCATCTGAATGCGTTTTGTTTTATTAAAAAAAGATTCGAATTATGGTAATGAGAGGGAGATGAGGGGGATTTTGTTAAGAATTAAAGATTGGTCTGATGTTTGATGAAATTTTCATTTTGTTTTTGCTTAATAATCTAAAAAAAGTTTAATATTTGGAAGTTATGAATAATACTAGAATTAATCATTTTTTGAAAAAAGATTCTTTCATCTTTCAGTAGCATCATAATAGTATTAGCATAGGCTGTAAACAAAAAATAAAGTATGTATTCTCTTCATTAATACCTGAAAGATCTACTTTGTTCATTTCAGTTATTTTGAGAATCCATTAGCAAAACTGTAATTGTTTTTTGGGTTATTCTAAAGTTGGGATTTGAGTCGTAAAGGTTGCGTTGTTGTTCAAATTGTTCTTATTGAGCTTGGGATTGTTTGGGTTATTCTTGATTGACTTGGAGCTGTTTAGGTAGATTCTTTTACTTGTATCGAATTTTTAACTGTGAATAAAACAATGGAAATCTAAGAGGAAAATATGAGTCTAAATTCATCCCAGGATTGTCTAGAAAAAATCCAGACTTTAAAAAAAAAAAATTCAAACCTTTAAATAACCATGGACCCAACCTAAAAACATTGAAAATATGAAATTTAAAACATAGGAGTATGATCATAGTGGATTAATGGAATGTATAAATGGTTTAAAATGTTCTAATAAACGCTATTTTGATATTGATATTGTCTCAAAATTGGTTAAATAGATAATTTACACAGTCTATAAAATTGATTTTTTAAAAATCGACTAAATTTTACACAACCTAATATTTTGATTCATTGATTGATCTTAAAAAGTTGCAAAGAATTCTCATAGAGTCTAAACAACAAAATTTCATATTATTCAAAGAATATTTTTAGAAATTTTTGAGGAAAATCTCCCACCTAACTCATAAAATTATGAAGAAATTTTTCATCTTTTAATGTAGACTTCATATGTTTGTTGCTTGGCAAAATTGTTCCTTCCTATTTCTAGAGTGAGGTTATTTACTTGCAAAACTTTAAAAGGATCCTATTACTAACTCTCCAAGAACTGAAGGTACTACTGATCTTAAACTAGAGGTAAATTTGAAAGGATCCAATTGAATAGTGTTTTGAAGGGTGAGAATTTGGGTACTAATCTTTAGAATAACAATCATTCTAAAAAATTTAGAATAAAGAACCCAAATTCTAAAAATCTTTAGAATAAATAATCCTAATTCTAAAAATCTTTAGAATAAATAATCCTAATTCTAAAAAATCTTTTTAGTAGTCACTCCAAATTCTAAAATTGGCTTCTTTAAAGTCTCATTAAAGTTAAGGGGAAACAAAAATTATTTAAAAAATCAATTATTTTCAATAAAAAACTAAATACAATCCCCCTTCCAAAAACTATGCAAGACGTTTATGAAAACCATTTGTTTTACAACAAAAAACCAAACCTCAAACATTAATAAAGCCCTTTGGGAGTGCTAGTTGGATGCGTTGGCTTTGGCAAAACTACTGTCTTCAATCTCATTACAAACAGATAGATGGAAACATCAGATGGTGGGGAATCCGTCACAAGATCTGTGTTCAGCTCTCCTTCAGGATTCGGAGATAATTTCAACATCATGGACACTCCCGGTACACTTCCTGAGGACGACAAACTAGTTCATGCAATCGGTCTAAGAATGGCTTTAATCGAAAAACCTTTGTCGAGGATATTTCTTTTTCTAAAATTTGAAAGATACGGAGCAATGACAAAAAATTTAAGTGAGCAATTATATTTCTTACAAGAATGGAAGAATCAAATTACAGTAATCGTGACTCATTGGGACAGGGATGTTTCCTTTAAAAACCAAAATGAGTATGAAATGGCAAAGAAGATATTACTAGAAAAGAATGACATAGTCGATTCTTTTATTTTTATTGGAATCAAAGCAAATCCTCAATCAGCATGCAATGCAATATACCAAAGTCTGTGTATCTATTTGCCAATCCAGATAGAGATACCTGATCAGTAATTTCAAAATAGGTTCGATTTATATGACATTTTGGGAAAAGCAGTTAATCAATAGATTTAAGCTTTTCGAGACATTTATACTAGCATAATCAAAGAGATAAAAAACTACGCTTAAGAAGATAAGGATGAATTTATGCATGCCTTTATAACAATGATCTCTCAAATTGCGGAATAAATGATTGATGAGTTCATTTAAAAACACTGTGCATCAATGCAGGAAATCGATAACTACTTGCACTACATGCAACTGAAATAATCACTCACTCCTATGGTTGAATAGGTTCGTAAAGAAGCATCTCAAAGAATGTCTTATAGTCTTTACGATCAGAGGGAGCCTAAGAATATGTTTAAGGCCTGTCCACATTGCGGAATTATTTGGGTAAAAGTAGATGGATGCGATGGCAAAACTAGTTGTGGGAACAGACCTGAAGGAGACTATGTTTTCGATCGCAAACCAAGTGATACTTTTTCGATTCACAGATTCAAGTTTTCTTGGAAAAATAAAACTTTCAAATGGGAAAAAGAATTGGTTAACTATTAAAAACCAAAAATCTTCAGCAATACAAATTCGAATTCAACTACGAAAGGAGTCGGCTGTGGAAAATTATTTACTTGGAAGGATTAGCCCCCTATTGACAATAAAATTCTGAATGATTTAAAAGATGCTGGGATAACTGACTTCTTAGTTAATCAGCCATCTAATAAAGACTTTAAAGAACGACTTGAAAAAGTGTAAAAAGAAACAAAAATTTAATATCTCGATTAAGCAGTCATCTCAGCAGACTCATCAGTTGAGACTTCTTCTTTGAAGTTGGAAGGGGAAAAGGAGAAAAAATAGAGCATTTGATTAGTTATGAAATTTGTTTTTATTTTGTTGACAATTCATTTGATTGTTTTTTTTGTTTTATTAAAACTAGAATTTAAACATGATGATGAGAGGGAGAGTAGGTATTTTTGTAAGAATTTAAGATTTACCTGATGTTTGATGAAATATTCACTGTTTTTGCTTAATCATCTAAAAAATAGTTGAATTTTTGGAAGTTACAAAATGAGTGTTTTAACAGAAAAGATGTTAGGAGAAGACTATTTGAACCAATTAATTGTCGATTATTTTTGCAAGAATATATTTCAGAAGACTTAGGAAGGTGTGACTGTGGGTTTTCCTTGAATAGCTTAAATAATGTCAAGATGATGTCCTTCAAAGTTATCACTGTGTAGTAGTAATAATTCTCTAGAAAAATATGAAAATAATCTTTGTAAACAGTTTTGTCAGCCTCCCTCCCATCAAAATCAACTTTACTCCTGCATTCCAAGTACAAGAATTTATGGAAAGATTCAAAAATTTCAAGAAGACAATTATTTCTGGCATTAATTCACATCCATTTTTTCATTTTTGAATTATTTTCTTCTTTTCTTTTCTTATTTTTGAGGATCTTTTAAGAAATTATTACTTTGAGTTTTGAAATTTAAGGGAAATTAAAACATTTTTTATGTCAGAACTCAGTATTTACTCGTATTTCCCACTCCCTTCTTTTTCTCCATTTTTTTATGGCAAAATTATACTCTGTGGCATACTTGTTTCTTTTTTTCTCCTTTCAGCAGAATTTTAATCAGTTTTTATGGAAATCAAAAACTTCGAATCTCAATGTTTTAACTTAAAATGAGCATATTTCAATCACAAAAAATGAATAAAACTGTAAAGATCGACATAATAATATTCGCTTTTCCTGCCTAACATATGAATCATGAGGAAATTTTTTGAACCGAGAAATTATTCTCCCACATTAGAAACAGTTTTTCAAATATTAAATTGAATCTTCATTACTAAAAAACCTATTTTTAATAATTAAATTTGTTTGTAATCCAAAGAAGTTACTAGAGATCATGAGGGAAAGGTATTGATTCCTTATGCTGATCTTATTTATTATCAAAAGCCTTTCAAATACAAAGCTTTTGTAGAGTGATAAATACAATATTATAAAAGAGAAAAAATAATTCCCCCACCGGGATTCGAACACGTGTATCAAGGGTGAAAGCCTTGTATCATAACCACTAGATCATGAGGGATTTATGAGATTATCACTGCTTACAAACAAGACTCTTTATAAATTCTTATTTTGCTTGTACTCCATATTTATTTGTATTTTGCGTGCTGAGAGAGGTTTTTCTGACTTTCTCAGTTTAATGAGTTTTTTGTTATAAATCTGCTGCAAATTTAGAAAAATAAACTTATTTTTAACAAAAATTAAACAGAAATATTTAAAACCCTAATATTCTTTTAGGATTTAGACTGTTATTTCAAACAATAATATTTTTCTTATTTTTTAAAGAAAAGAATCACTCATTGATTTCAAGAACGAAATAGCTTATTGTCATCCTTTTCTTAAGTATTTTGTTTCATTGATTGATCTTAAAAAGTTATGAAAATTTTTCATAGAATTTAAACAAAATATCACATTATTCAAAGAAAAATTTTAGAATATTTTGATGAAGATTTCCCAACTCATTCAAATAATAAGAAAGTTAGTTTTCTAATTTATTAATTTAAGATTCATGATTAATATTTTGGCTGTCTGTCAAAATTATTCCTTTCTATTTCTAGAGTGACATTATTATCTTGCAATCCTTAAAAGGATTTCATTAATGACTCTTCATGAACTGAAGGAAAATATTGATCTTAAACTGAAGGCAACTTTGAAAGGATTCAATTCAAATGTGTTATGAAGAGTGAGAATTAGATTGATTATTTTTAGAATAACAATAATTCTAAAATTTTTAGAATAAATAACTCAAAATCTTAACTTTTTAGAATAAATAAACATAAACTACCTTAAAAAGAATTGCTCTTTTTGTTTTTGAAGAACTGAATTGTGCATAGTCTTTTATTTTTAGGGGGTTGTTTCATTACTTGGTGCAAACAGTAGTGGAGAATTCTATGAAGTTTGAACAACATAATCCCACAATCTTCAAGGAAAAATTTTAGATTTTAAAGAGGAGGTTTTTTCTGTGTTATTAATTAGAAAGAGGTTTTTATTATTTAAATCTTGACTTTCAAATTTGGTATGTGGTGTATTTTTCAAATGAATTGTTTTCCAATGTTTTTGTTCTTTCATGTTTCTAGTGAGAATTTGCTCTGGTCAAAAATGCTAAAGATGCCATTCTGAATAATTGTCCATGCACTAAGGTGTTTAAAAAAGTATGAAGTGCTGCAATTGGTTAGTGTTAAGAGTGAGAGTCAAGTTCGATATTCTAAAAATCTTTTAGAATAATATAAAAAACCTCAAATTCTAAAAAAAATATTATTTGAAATTCAATATTAATAAATTATGTCTATAAAAGCTCATGAAAGTAAAGGGAAAATATTTTTTAATAAAAGATTAAACAATCAGATTCAATTAAAAAATATTCCTCTCCCCTGAAAAAAATGATGCAAGATGTCTATGAAAATTCTTTGTTTTACAACTATAAACCAACTTGTTAACCTTAAGATAGCCCTTTAGGAGTCTTAGTTGGAAGTGTGGGCTCCGGAAAGACAACTCTCTTTAATCTCCTTACAAATAAATAGATGAAAACATCTGATGGTGGAGACTCCGTCACAAGATCTGTGTTCAGCTCTCCTTCAGGGTTTGGAGATAAATTTCTCATCATGGATACTCCAGGAACTTCCGCTTATGAGGAGAAGCTAAATCACGCAATCAATCTAAGAATGGCTTTAATAGAGAAGCCTTTGTCTAGGATATTTATTTCTCTGAAATTTGAAAGACATGGGAGAATGAATAAAGATTTAGCTGATTAATTATTTCCATTACAAGAATGGAAAGATCTGATCACGATAGTTGTGACTCATTGGGACAGGGAAAATAACTCTAAAAACAAAACTGAGTATGAAACTGCCAAGAAGATATTGATGGAAAGTAATGACATTGTCGATTCATTTATTTTCATTGGAAAAGGCTCAAATCCTAAATCTGCATGCAAGGCAATCTATCAGAGTTTATGTATCTCTCCTCCTACTTAGTTAAAGATATCAGATACTCAATTTCAATATAAATTCGATTTATTTGAAAATCTGAGCATCAAAGTAAATTAATACATTAAAACATTTGAAGAAACTTAATCAAACATTTGCTAAGAAATAATGAATTACAAAGAATAAGATAAAGATGAATTTATGCATGCCTGCATAGTAATAATCTCTCAAATTACAGAGTAAATGATTGATGAGTTCATTTTAAATCACTGCTCAAAAATGCGAGAAATCGATAACTATATTCACTACCTGCGATTAAAATAAGCATTCGTGCCTTTAGTTGAAAAGGTTCGCAAGCTAGCATCTGAGAGGATGTCTTACAGTCTTTTTGATAAAAAGAATCCTAATAATATGTTTAAAGCATGTCCACATTGCAAACTCATATGGGTTAAAGTAGCAGGATGCAATGGTTAAACTACCTGTGGGAATAGGCTTAGCGGATAGGATATTCTAGATCGACTGCCAAGTGATAATTTTTCTACTCCCAAATTCAACTTTTCTTGGGCAAATAAATCTTTCAAATGGGTAAAAGAAGTCATGAATTTCTCTAAACCAGATTCTCAAAGCTAAGTTAAAGCGAATTCATCTGTGAAAGCAATGGGTTGCGGAAAAGCTTTTGTTTGGAGTGATTAGCCCAAGATTGATGATAAAATATTGAATGACTTAAAAGAGGCTGGGATAACTGACTTCTTAGTTGATAAAGCAGAAAAAAAAAGCTAAGGGTTTAAATAGCTTGTTGAAAAAGAGAAAAAAGAAGCGAAAATTCAATATCTTTGAGAAGTCATCTTAGCAAGAGATGTCTGTTGTACTCTCATCTTTGGAAGGGAGAAGAGGAGAGAAAAGAGAACATTTGATTAGTTACGATGTCTATTATTTTTTTGTTGACAAGTAATTTGATTATTTTTTATTGTATTTAAAAGATTAGATGCTTTAATGAGGGGGGGGGGGGGGGGAGAGGGGGATGAAGGCTTGTAAACATTTAATACTTTTCTCATATTTAAAAAAACCCATTAAAATAGCTTTATTAAAATATTCTAAAAAAGAGTTTAATAACAGAAATTTAACAAAAAAATACTTTAACTTGTTTATTTTTTTGAAACATCAACATTTTAATACAATATCCTGACAATTCCTGATACTTCAAGAAAATGCCATAAAGAAAGGCTTTGAATAACTCTTTCATCAATAAATTAGGTTTATGAAAACTTTAGTTGTCTCTAATTTACCAGAGAAGGATTGATTTAGGGTGGGGGAGGAGAAAAAAAGTAAGATAATTTATTTCATTATTATTTTTATGATAATACAATTATCATAATCAACTTACCATTAATGGAAGCATTTGGGAAAATTAATTGAATCCTCCCTGCATTTAACTAGAAGTAATAGATACTCTATCACTAATATCAACAATACTTCAGCTGAACTTGTGGATTCAAAGATTGTAGAGTAGATTGATTCTTCAACATAAATATAAATTTCCTCCCTTTGACAGCTACAATTTCATTCTTCTCATACTTGATACTAATTCTATCAAAATCTACTTTTCATTATTTTAACACAAATCTAATCCTTACTTATTAAAAGCTCCTTCAAAAATCATAACTATTGAATTCAAAACCTGAATAATCTTACCATTATAATCTAGTTTTAGAAGAATAAACAAACTGGCAAGAAAATAAGAGAAATGAAAAGCTACCTGTACGAATGGAAATAATATTAATAGTAATTATGCTTAAGGTCCTCAATCTCTGTTGTCTCAAGTATCGTTCCTCCCCTCTTTTGGATATTAAATGTCGACGCCCTACACCTAAATCGAAAGATTGCATAATAATCACATACAAATTACAAACAACGTTCCAACTAACAATAACTGGAATAATATCCAGTGTTTGATGTAATAGAGATTAATATCTAACCATAAGTACATTATTCAGTTGAAGCTCTAGAATACTAGTGATTTTCCTCCATTTATTAGGTTTGGATTAATTGAGGATGCCAAAAAGAACAAGGAATATAACGGAGATAGCCCTTTGAGTTATATTTAAACAATGGTGGATAGATAACCAAGATTATCAAGGGAGAATAATTGCATTCTGGGATTTTGGTAAAGAAAATAGGGGAAAAAACCTTAGAGATTAGGATACATCTCTAATATTGAATATTCAGAATCTGAAGCTACCCTGTGTATGAGAATGTTGCAGAGATAAGCAATCCTATGGATATCAAATCAGATAAATAATATTACTTTGGAATAAGTATTACTAATTTCAAGGACTCCGTTAGTGTTATGGATGTGATCTAAGTTGATAATTTTGATAATAAAATGTGAGAAAAAAATAGTAAATACTTTAATATATTTTTGCTTCGTTTTGTGTCAACTAATTGTAATAGTGTCATCAGATAATGGTGATACTCTCGTAATGCATTTCATCTTAAAAATATGATATTTATTATTACAAAGTTATTTTTTCCTCAAGATAGAATTTATGATTCAAGTTAATTCATTTAATCTTTTGTTCGGATAGGGAGGGGAGGATGGGGATGGGGGTTCCTTATCAAAAATAGATGAAAATATTCAGTAAATTAATTCAAATTAATTGTTTGTTTTTTTCAACTATTAAGAAACAAAAAAAAATGAATAGTATTTCTTTTTAATCTGATTAAAAATATTAAAAAATCAGGAATAATCTACTTTATCGCCTTCTTTATGGAATTTAATCTCTTAGGTAATGCTGAATAAACAAGCAGTTTGAGGTAAATAATGAGGCCTTTGAGCGCATTTAGGTTTTTCTCCTGAAACAATAATTACTTACACAGTGTCTAAAGAAAAAGAAACACAGATAATTAAAATAAGAACAAGTATTTAGCTACTTAGATCTAATTATTTATTTTATCTCTTTGTGCTTTAATTATCCATTGACTCTCATGCAAATAAGGCATTAATTAATAATTTTTGCACATATTAAGTAATAGTTAAATAAATGTGGGAGGGTTGGGTATAATATCCACCATGTAAATTGCAGTTTTAACTTCAAAAATGCAGAAGAATATTTTCGATTTGCAAACAAATAACAAAAGTTTATCAATTTAATCAAAAGATAATTCACCTGAATCATCGCGTAATTAATATGGAAACCATTAGTTAAGGTCGAAACACTTATTCAACATCAACTTCACTGCCTGATAGCTACCTAGACATACCTTTATTACCAAATTCTATTGATGCGACCATAGTGGAGCAAGTCCTTTCAAGGAAATGCAAGGTACATCCATCAGAACATAGTAATTTGATCTATCTAAATTAGAACGCTGAGAATATCAGAATCTGCTATGTTTGCGCTAGGGAACAAGGCATTCCTCATAAAAGACTGCTGCTAATTAGGTAGCTTTTGAATATTACTCCAGAAGGGTTTTTGCCGAGTTTCCCAGTGCTAGCCGATGAACAACTTAGCTCGAATGTGAAGAAAATGATTGACTCTATGGATCTTATAATTGAATAAGTAGATGCGTTCTTTAATTAACTGAAAGAGTCAATTAACGCTTCAATTGAGAAATCGAGATAAACATAGAGGTTAAAATTGGATTCCCTTGCAAATCAATACATGAAAGTGCTCGAATCATTTCAAAATATTTCGTAAATCGATGTACTTTAAGAGATTCTGATTAATTCAGTAGACAACGAAGGTCAAGACATCAGCAATGCACTTGATTCAGAGACTAATAAGCTAAAATCGTTCATAGCAGAACATTTGTAAAAGTCTGAGGAAAACACAAAGACTATCAAAGAAAATTATGAAGAATTTCTGTAAATCAAGAATGCGTTTTCTCTAGATCAACCTTAAGAAATACAGACTTATTTAAATGCTTTAATCCAGCAATAATTGGATATGTTTGGAAATTCTAAGGAGTTTATCCCTTACATACCTAAAATAGAGGTAAAGAAAATATTGGAATTATTTGGAAAACAATTATGGTTTGAACTAAAAATGCAATGTTTATTTGCTATTCAAATTGTAACGTTGTTCTTTTTTCGCCTAGCTTAATGTTGAAGCAGGAAGTCCATTTAGCATTAAAAGCAACAATAATGGTAGCAATAGTAACATCAACATGTAGATTAAATCAATGACTTCACTTACCAATAAATCTCCAAAAATAGGTATTCGAACTCCCAAAATGGACAATAATAAGAGTATTACACTTAATACTAGCACTTCTTCTACTTCTCAACTACCTTAATCTTTAATACCTTTAAAAAAATCTCTTCTCCATGCAATAGCATTCATTCCTTCTAAGGATTTCAAGCAGTCTCAAATCAACTCAGAAATCGGTAGATAACCTAATGGAACTATTAAGATTCGTAACAAAGACATAACCAACACTACAATCCAATGCTTTATGTCTTAGAACCTAGTTCCATAAGAAAAATATGTAATCCGCTTAAAGATACAAAACTACAACAGCTACCCCAACATCTGTGTGGGTTTACTCGAAGAGGAGAACAAAGACAAACAGTGGGTATGTGAATCAGAGATGTACTATAATGAAGTCAATGGTGGAGATGTGATGCAGATAATCAAAGGTGGACAGTTGCATTGTGGAGAATAAAAGAAGATTGGTGAGAAGGAGCTGGAATTTCGTATTCACCTAGCGGAAAGAGTGCTCAAAATTGGAAATTATGCGAGTTATGAGAATGTAGTGCAACTTGAGAAGGGCTTTAAAATCAGACCGTACAAGCAGTATCTATTTGCAGTAAGCATCAACAATTTCAACGACAGCGTGATTGTTAGTGAGTTTTAAACTGTCAGCAAGTTCGATGAGCAAATGTGAGGTTAACAAATAGAAGTTATTTGATTATTTGTGTAGGTTTTTGTTTTTGGAATGGGGAGACGATGCTGTATTCATATTTAATGAATACTTGTAATAAAATGAATATTCATCCAACACCTTATTAACAACCTATTTTCTTGAAATTTAATTTAGGGGGTTTGATATTCACTTTTTTACAATTATTTCTCATTTGTTTTAGATACTCTTAAATTAAAAAGAAGGAAATATAAATGAGATAAAATCTTTCTTGTTTAAAGAGTATTTGGGGCTAGAGAAGGTATCTGTCTTGGAAAAAAAGACTAAATTCTTTTATTCAGACTCTTTTTGATATTCTTCACAGTCATTAGAAGGCATGAACAATAGTAACTTGATCACATACTATAATAATTTTAACAACATTTGGAAGATTAAAGGAAAATAAATTATGAATCAATTTGTTTCTTTTTTTTTTATCATCAATTTCTTGTTTGGGCTAAAATATGCCTTAGGATCATAGATTTAATCAAAAGAAATTAGATTTTAAAAGGTCACTGATGAAGAACTAGAAACAAATTTAATTAAAGCTTGGAAAGTGGAAGGAGCTGGGGAATATTTATTTGATGTCGTATCCTTAATCAAAGCTAGTCTCCAGGCTGTCTTACAAATTTAGATGAAATGCATGCTAATAATAGTTGAAACTAATCTTAGAATTCATTGGGAGTGATCAAATATTGAAGAATACTTGTTTTGGTCTACTAAAATTCCCATTTGAGAATGAAAATTAAAAATGATTTAGTAAAAAGAAAGACTCAAATGAACTTTGCAAGTATATTATCAAGAATGCTAAAAAAATAACTAAAATTTTTCTTGTTTCTGTTTATTAATCTAATTATCTATGAATGGAATTGAAAATTAATAGTTTTTGGTTCTTGTAAAGATTCAAGTATGAATTTATCAGGATTTCAAATACTTTTTATTAGAAAAAAAGTCCTTTTTAGAGCTTTATTTTTCTCTGTGCAGGATTGATTTTGAGATTCAGAGATAAAGATTATTAATTTCATGATGATAAAAACTATAGAAAGGTGAAATAAAATAGACAAGAAAGACTTGAAATCTGCGAGAATGTCCTGAAACAAACATTATTTCTGATCAATTATCTTCTTAGAGCTATTTGACTTTGAACTGACTTATCTCAGCAACAATCTTTGGGAATTCAAGACAAAGTGATTAGAAGAAAAATAATTAAACAATCAATTTTTTTCTATCGTTTACTACAAATCCCAACAATAGGACAACTCCAAAAATAACATCTTTTAGGAAAGCTTCATCCATGCAAAGCGAATCATAATACTAGGATGAGTAATAACAACTGCTCATTCGAGATTTAGTTAGAACATTCCTTCCCTGGGACAATCTCATTGATTCGCACACAACGTTGATTGCTAATAGCACTCATCAATATGAGTGCATAATCACCAGCGCAGTATGGAATAAGATCAGGTTATTCAAAGTTTGTAAAGTAACTCTAACAGAATAGGATCCTTTATTCTGGGTGCTGAAGAACTCAGGGAGGGAGTATCTGAAGATGTATGTCAAATCTAAATAGAATGGCTACAGCTTATCCTTGCCTTCTTCATTACAAATCGATAATACTCCAGGCGCTCCTTTGAGTTTCTTCCTGATTAGCTTATGCCATGAGTCTAACCATTTAACTCAACGAGGAGTCAACGAATAAACATACAAACTGAAGCATTAAAACCACGATGAAAATCACTGTTTCTGCATGACTATTTCACAAGACTTTCGTTCTTAATATTGGAACTAACCACTAGCTGAATAGACATCCCTGCAATCTCTAAATGAGCGATTTCCCTTTAGTCTTTATAAAATCTACCTTCAAAGCTGGCAGCATTAACCTGAAGGGTTTACATCACACAGGGAGATCAAAGAGTTCAAAGGGCATATTTTTGAAAGAGTAACATTCTAAATATGCTATTAAAACTACAAAGAAGTAGCGTATGAGAAGATCAATAGTTATGCTGAAACTGTCTATTAAATCCCCGTAATCGTCAATCAAAGGGAGAATTTATGCTTTATGAATGAAGAAATTGATTTAAATCATAAACCAACAAAGGAAGAAAGTCATAATAACAATTTAAAACCTTAATTTATTTTATTACCATAACGAGAAGATATGAATGCTCTTGAGATGCTAGAGCAAGGACAGTTTGATTAGATATTTACAGATCACAATAGCTTTATATATAATTGGATCAATGTATTTGAGTATCCAATTGATGGAGATTATCTGGAATTCTGCAAAGTAGAAGGGTTGTAGTTACCATTGCAAATTGGATCAGTGCTGCTAGTTGAAAGATAAGTCGTTGAATAGATGCAGGAAGGTTAAAAAGCATATTATGATGCAGGTGTATTCATCAAATAAAATGAAGTTATTTGTGTGAATAATTATTCTGAGAAAAGTAAAGAAAATGGGATATTCATGAAGGACACTCTAGTAAATTTTTTAGGAAATAGCAAGAAAATCAAAGAATTTAGATTTAAGATGTGTTTCTACACAGGTGATGAGCTGAATTGCAAGGCTAACAGTATGGCTGATTCTGGTTCGTTAAAAGAAATTAATTGTGAGCAATTAGTGTTCTAATTAGCTTGTAATATTAAATTCTCACCTGAGACTATTACTTCCCTAAAAAGGTTGCTTCCTAAGGTTGGAAAGATGATTAAAGACTGATGGGTAATGTCAGAAATATCAAATAATTTCATTTTTAGGTGATGATCTATGTTTCTTTGTGTTTTTTTATTAATAACAATACTAATTTAAGTACAATAAATACATCCCTTTTGAGACATTGTACTAATTATGATAATGATTCTACCTAAATAACATACAAACTAAGACGAAAATCGAATCGATTCAATGGATTAATTTTTTAATTCTTCTTTTGTGTCTCTGCTGGATTCAAAATAGTTAATTAAATAGCTTTTGATAAATACTTTTTTGTTAGATTAGACAATCTATTTTAAGTTAGCAGCGTTTATACGAATTTTGGGGAGAGGGGAGAGAGTGGGAAGAAAAAGAAAGAGAGTATATATGTATTTCGCGTAAATCAGAGCTTTTGCAAGTAACAAAAAAGCAAATAATATTGTTTGGTTAGTAAACTTAGGGGAGATTGCTAAGCAAAAGGGAATAGCTTATGGGATAAAAGCTATGCGGGGGAAGTAATATTAACAATGCGGAGACATCTGAGATTAAGCTTAGCAACATAGAGGATGTCAACTAGCTTGATTTCAATAGAAATTCAACTTACGCAAAATTAGATAATTTCTCGATAGAGTTATGCCTCAGTAACTAAAGAACATGGGATGATATTCATGAGAGTTAGATAAGGGCGTGAGTGAAGAAAAATATGAAATATTGAGCTTTGATGGAGGCTATTTTAAGCTATTATTATGATAATTTGGCTTGTTTTTGTTTAATATCCTAGAGAAGAACATTAACATTAAGAAATCTGAAATACTTCGTCATTTGCTGTTACTGAATCAGCTACACCTGATTAATAAACTGGACTCATTGTAGACAATCTTAGAGAAAGAAGCATTCTTAGAAGAAATAGGATAAGTCAAAGTAGAAATGGAAGTAGTCGATTCAGTAAATTATTCTAATATCAGTATTTTAGAAAAAGAGAGAGATAAACACTCACAGCTAAATGTGATTATAAAATTCTAGTTTTGACTCATTGGGTTTGTTAATAAAAGTTGTTCCATCACTTCTAGACTCTAAGCTAGCAGAATTAGCTCAATGGAATATCCACCATTGACTAGAAAAGCATCACTAAAGTCAGCGATATGGATTTCAATCGCTTTGCACATCTCTACTCCAAAGGACTCAGACTTATTGATAAAAATGCAGGTATTATTAAGTATCTAAAGATTAGGTTAGATTTCTAGAGAAATAGAGAGAGATTTTAATCAGTATATGTTCAAATAAAGCAGTGTTAATATGGTTTCTGTTCTTGGTTATTTTCCTCGACAGTTGGAGTCGTGATTTTAGCTGGTGGGAGCAATACCCGATATGGTGAGGAAGTCAAAAGTGCTTGTGACATTGGGTTGCCTTCTGGACTCTCCATTATGCACACTATAGCCAGAAGACTCGCTTCGATCTGCAATATCGGTAAGAATGGTTATTCTTAAATAAGTATTTCTTTTCCCTTCATAATGATATCAGTATAACAAAAGTTCCAATTCATTAATTAATTTAACCTAACTACCATATTGCTGTGTTTTCTAGCAGCAGGGAAAAACAAGGGATAATCAAAACATTCCTTGAGCATAATTATATTGACATCACCTGCTAATAGCTTCGTTCTCTAGAAGCTCTGGTCAGATGAATAATACTTTGGATTCTCCTCCAATGACGTCTTATTCATCGAGCAGGTATGTCATTTTCCAGAAACAGCATACTTATTTATTATTAACGAATTTTAAAATAATTGAAAATAGAATTGCTTTCCATTGACAGACACAAATGGCAAGATAATCTTGAAAAACGATAATACCTGTCATTTAATGCCATGTGGATCAGGTGAATCTATCCTTAAACTCATATAATAAGATGTACTTCAGAGACTGTAAAAAGAAGAATAAAAAATAGCTTAAATAAACAAAAGTTTAATGTGTTTTTTGTTTTGTTTTCTCTCTCTCTACCCTAAGATCTACAAGGAAGATAAAGTACTTGCATTTTATCGGCGTTGATAATCTGCTGTTGAAGCCCTTAGATCCGTTGTTGCTAGGACTAGCCGCTGAAGATAATAAGAAGAAAGTAATTCAAAAGTGTGTCAGGATGAGTAGTAATGAAGAAGATGATTCTTAATAGTCATCGCAGTTCTATCGGATTGTTAAATTAAACAATGTCACCACGATTATCAGTAAGAAGTATCTGTGTGTGTATGTGTTATTAGTTTATCATTATTAATTCTTATGATTATAAAACTACTAAGATCCCTCTCAGCTAAGCTAATTTCCTCATCTGGAAGAGCAAAGTAGCACAGATTTATCACTAGCTGTCATGAACAGCACACTGGTTTCACTTGAGTTCTTGCTGGAAATACAGAATCATGCAGATAAGAAATTTGCTTTCTGCTCGAAGTATGTTTTAATTGAATTACTTGTGAAAAATTTTTAATTTTTAATAAGAAACTTGTTATTTGTATCAGGTACCATTAGATCTAGAGATAAATACCAACCACATAACTGAAGACACCAATGAAGGATAAAACGCCAGATTAAGATGGAATGAATAATAACAATAACAATGAGAATGACACAGATTACAATGAAGACAAGAAAACAATCGATGTGCTATCTTATGAAAAGGATATTGGAGATATTCTGGAATTGTCAGATGATACAGTGTTTTTAGAAGTTCTTAAAGAAGAAGAGTTCGCACCTGTTATTTATAAAACTGGGAAGTATTCGGAGATCGAAGCAGTCAAAGCAATGTCTAAATTGCATCAACATTGGCTAGGGATTGGAGGTATATTTTAATAATATAATTATTTAATTGTTTAGGGGTGATAATTTATTATGTTTGAAATATTGCTACAAAGAAGAAGAGCAACAGTAGTAGTAACTAGATATTTTGGAGATAAGTGGGTTAGTTAGTTATTCTGGTGAGCGCCTTGAGGAATTATCTAAGTATTTGAAATCCTAGAAGTATTTAGTGTATCCAATATATTTATCAGTTGATTCGGTAGCTTAGTTGCTCAACCCAAAGAGTCAAAGCTAAATCAAGAAATCAAATTAGAATATTTAATAACCTATTGATTTAGACAGTGGTGAGACATAATAATCATAATAGCAGCACTTATCTATCAACAATGATCATACCACCAGTAGTAACAATAGACTATTTTAATCTAATCAAGAGCGTAAGAACACTAATAATAAGAATCTTAATCTTAGTAATGAATAGAAAAGGTAAAAAGAACAAAAATAAGAAGATAAAGAATTAATTAATGATGAACTAGTTAGAATCTCCAATAATTCATTTAAAGATGATTCTTATCTAGCAGCAAAGAGCCTCAAGAGCATGAAGAAGAATAATGAATGATAATCATCACAAGAAAGCTATTGTAGTTTGTGTTGTGAGGAAAGTTGTGTGATAGGTATATGGGGGGAGAGTAATTTACATTAAATATAGTTAAGCGAAGTAGTTTAGCATATGCTTAAGACTAGTGTGTGATTGCTAAAAAGGAAGAAAAAAAGTGTTGTCTAATCAAATGAATTGTGTTAAACTGTTATTAAGATGTGTAAAAATGTAAATTAATGTAATAAAAGTGAGTACAATATTAAATAAAAGTGTGTGTTTGTGTGTTAAAATTAAAAATCTGTTTTTGTTTTATCACAATATGATGCAAACACACACAAATTATTCAAGTATTGCAAACAAAAACAGTTGGAGAATATCTAATTAGTTTAATAAATAAAGAAACTTAAGACGGGGAGTCGATGGATGGATTGATATTTGCTGAAGATTCGTAATTAATCGCAGCATGCTAAGTTCTTTCTTACCCATTTTGTCTTCTTTTTCTGTGGATATTAATTATTTTTGTTGATTCTCCCCTCACAAACATCCCATCCAATCCCCTAATCCATCCTTTTTATAATCATCTTTCTCTCCGATTTGACAATATTTTGTTATTTTCGCTGTTGTTGTTTTCTATGTAAAGCAACAGCAAGTTGAAGAAGAATCTTGGCAGTAGTAGCAGTCGTAGTTGCTGCTATGAGAGAACCACTAAGGCTTTATTAGAATTAGGGTTAGCAAGGAAGAACGAATCTACTGCATTATCTGGTGTTGAAATAGGTCCATGGGAATCATAAGATGAAGACTAACATAATAACAAGAATGTATTAAACTCACTTAACAAATACAATGCGGCTGTGCTGTCGAAACAGTAACAACCATCAGCAGCTAGTGTTGATGAGAAGTAACAGCAGTAGAAGAGGTAGGAGGTTAGTAATCTAATATTGAAAAGAAGAACTTTAAGCCAATAGCGGCCATCAGATGCACTCAATGAAAAGAAAAAAAAGCAAATGATGCTGGTAAGGAATGAAGGATCTCCTTTAAGGAATTATATTATTTAATAGGTGACTGCAGCTGTAGCATAACAGTAATCACCTCCATAAAGGAGATTATTATCATAGGAGTAAATGCAGTAGTTGATTGAGAAATAATAGCAATGGAGATAGCAGCAGTAATAGCAGTAGTTCTAAGAGCAATAGAATATTTTATTGCAGCGAGAATAACAATTCATAGAGAATTCTGAGATGCAACAATCAAGTGGATAGTAATATGAATTCTAATAATAATAAGTATAAATATTGCAATCATAACAGCAAGAGCTCATGCGATTGAAGATGACTGATGGTGATAACATAAAAGGTAATAATAATAGTAGTGGTACAAAACAAAAGAAACATATGGCAAATGAAAAGAAATATCTAGCTGCTCAATAAGAAGAAGGAGAAGAAGATTGTTAAATGATCTAATAAGCTAACTAAGATTTGAACAATATTAGGAACACTGAAGAGTTTATACAGCAGTAATTCCTAGTGAATGCTAGCCGAACAAGCTCCAAAAGCAGTAGTTTAGATAACTTAAAATACAATCCACAACAATCTCCATAGAAAGTTAACACATCAGGATAATAGCTATAAGAATATGAACAACACCAACAACCAATTGCTGTTAATCGATAGCAATAACAACAAGGATAGTTTAAATAATATCACTAGTAAACTAATTCATATTAACCAAAACTACAGCAATAACAACAACAACAACGAAACTTAGAAGATAAGATGCAGTAATGTGAATTGTAGAGATTAGAGACATTCAAAAAGAATATCCTATTCAAATGCTTATCTCATCACGGACAGAAGCCATTGCTATCACTTGAGTTACTTAGAAACTCTAAGACATCGCCGTTAAAGAAAAGCAATCACAAGAGCACTACAACTATGGCTAATACTACTGGGAACAACCCTGCGATGAGTGTAGTTAATAATCTTCGAGGTGAGGAAAGTCAAATTGAAGTTAAGAATACTGCTGAGAGATCTCCTGATGGATAAGGATCTTCAACGAATAGAGCAATCGCTGCTGTTGAAAGCAATGAGTGTAGTAATAGCATTGCTTGTAGTGTTGTTGCATCTGTGTGCGAGACTGTAATAAGCTAACCAAAGCAAATATTGCAGTAGTAGTTACAATAAGAATAAATCCCAGATTGCTTAAAGAAAAGAACTCGCTCTCATCATATTCCAATGTATGTTTCAAGTGCAAAGGGAAAGCAAGGAGACATAAGCAGACAATAACCATAAGATGAATCTAATTTACTTGTTGCGTAGTATTGCTAAACAGAAGCATATGATGAAGCGAAAAGGGTAAAGAAATCAAGCGAAAGTAATAACAATAATATTCTCAAAACAGAAGAAACTGAAGATGTTATTGTTAAGCGAAGGATTCACTCATTGTATTCCCAGAACATTGAGGCATAGCTTGCAGATGAAGCGGCTTTGATTTATCATACAAATAACGATGATTAACACACACAACTAAGATATCATGGTAATACTTTCACTATTAAGAGCAATAAACCTTAGAATGCATTAAGGAATAGTGAATTATTTAAGATTAATAGATCGATTGATATTGTACATTAATTGAAGTAACTGTAATTGACGAATCCAGATAAGAAGAGAATCATATTGAATGCGAAGAATAGTAATAATAGAACTGCTTGTAATATGAAAATAGGGAATTCTAAATGGGAATTCATTGAAGAAACAAAGAATAACAGGAATGTTAAGTTGAAGTAGAATTCAGCTGTGTATGGAGAGATAGCACCAATGAAATATGGTTTGGGAATGGGAGATTAGAAAGAGTTATAATAGGGAAGAGATAAGAGTAATCATGCAAAGGTGAAAGAGATTGATTCAAGGAACTAAAAGGATTCGAATATTCAGAGATATCCAGAAGAAGCGACTACGGATGAAAACAAAGATTCAAAGGAGATCCTAACAAGTGAAACTAAGCTAACAACCTAACAATCAATGAATGTTCATTCTTTATCTAATATTCTAGCATAATAAGAGGGTGATGAAGATGGAAATAGTCCAAATGTTATTAGAAGTAATATCAATAGTGATAAACACTAAAAGGATAAATAATAATAAGGAGATAAGATGATTAGTTGTTGTGATGATGTGATTAGCAGAGATAGTCATGTGCGAAAAAGGATGCCCACGGAAGGTGATGTTATATTTTCCAGGAGTGTTGATAAAAGTGCAAGGTATTAAAAAGATAACTAAAAGAAGTTCGAATTGCTTAGAGAATAAAGCAATGGGATAATAGGAAATAATAACAATTATTGTTAGAAAGAAATGCCCGTTGGAAAGTAGTAGTAGCAGTCATAATATTAGAACTCTCAAGACACTAATGGCTTCACGGGTGGATATGATGCTAAGACCTCTTTAGAAAACTCTGCTGCATTTAGATAAAAGGAAAAGAGACCATAACGGTGCTGTGATGATTATGACGAACCTACCAACATTATCTCAGCGAAATAACCAACTACTTCCAGTTGTTTTGGCTAATAAGATGATTAGCAGATTAGCATGGTTGATTATTAGACTCAACAACAAAAAACATACTAATCCCCTCGATTACCTAACATGCAAGTATCAAGGAAACAGACACTGCCTGCTATTAATTCGAAGTCAAAATCACCAGAAAGAACACGAATATGCTAAGAAGGAAGGAATTATTAACCTCTTCAGTATCTCGAAGAACAGCGATGCTAATTGCCGTTAGTAAGCAGTAATCGCGATGAAAAGAATATTTAATAATAAGGGAGTATTGGTGCATGCATGCAGCAGGATAACAAGGGAAGTAATGTTGTTAGTTTAAAGTAAATTGAGTAGCTGAGTAGTTAGATACAACTGTCAGCGGCAAAGAAACTCAAGTTCAAGCTGCTTAATAAGAAGAACGACACATAGATATGATAAGACATACGAAGAGATCATGATTTTAAAGAAACTATATTTGTGGTTAAATGTACACGATCCCACTGGAAGTAGTTGTTCTTTTTATGTTAGCTATTTGATCAAGCTTTGAATCTGCGATAGAAAAAGTATGAACTCATTGCGTTGTAGCATTCTATGATCAAAGGTAATAAGCTAGTTGATTTAAGCAAAGTAATACAAAAAAATGTCATTGAATGTCTAAGATATGATTATTCTAAAATGGCAAGTCAATCATTTCATGAAGGAGAGAATGTTTCCCTATCATATTGAGTGTATGGCTTGTCTGTAAGTTTGTGTGTTTCTTTTGTTTGGTATTTTTTAAAATATCAAAATGTGATTTAATCATTACCTGAAGAATACCCATGGTGACCATATTTGATCGTAGATCCAGCTGTCGAGTGTGTAGAAGGAATATAAGAACACACCGATCAGATGTGCCATCGTTTGTACCATGTTTAACCTATGGCAGTACATGTTTATGCCAAGGAATAATATAATGATCTCCACTAAGCAGAATATCAAGGTTGTTATCATCGCACCAACAACACTGAAGAAGAAGAAGGAAAGATAGCAAAGAGTAATTAATAAGCTATGATATATGATAGTTATTAATAGAGTATTTACTTAGCCTTAGCTGTGTCCCACTGGCTGTCAGATTCAAGAATGTTTGCAGAGTAGATGTTTTCTCTCTGGAGATTAATAAAACAAATGGTGATTCAGTGTGAAAAAGATATATTTTCAATTAGTTTCAGTCCATTTTTTGGTTAGTTATGTTGTTACATAGTTAGCGAGAATGCAGCTGGTGACAACGATGTGCAAGGTGATGCTAATGAACTTAGCTGGAATCAGCACACTAGCTTGACCATTGTTCATATTGAGAAAGTTTTGATGATCTTCAGTAATACAGAATTATAATATCTTTGAGATACGATATGATTGATGTTTCAAATTTTTTAGAAATTAAGGATTTAGTATTCAAATGCAGGTTTTGTGTGAATCAAAAGAGGAGGGGCGATTGTTTTAGGAATGAAAATCATCATTATTAATCAAATAATTTAGATTTAGAGAGAGAGAGAGAGAGAGTTGGTAATGAGGATTAGAGGAACAACAGAAATTGGATTATGGGGGAGGTATGGAAAAGTAGGATAAAGAGAGAGAGAATAAATGAGTGTTCATGATTGAAGTTTGGAGTATGGAATATGCTTAATGAACAGAAATAGTATTAATTCTTTTAAGTCGGAAATGATTGGGAAAATGATAAGAACAGAGAAAACAAAGAATGTGAATGCAATTTTGGCAAGGGAAAAGGCAACTGAAACAGAAATAGTTTAATAGTTATTTCGTTGGAAGGGTGGGTAATCATAGAAAAAATTGAAATTGAGGGGATTAATTGCCATTAGATAAGAGAAAACAAACAGGTGAAGGTCCTACTAATAGAGATAATCACTTTAATTATAAAAACAAACAATCAGAGAAGAGATTCTTTTCTTCAAGAGAGACACTTTATATTACTTGTGAAATGGAAGGAACCACTAATAATCCTCGAGATGATCTTGATCTAGCGGGTGATGGTGAGGACGAGGAAAATGAGGAGGAATTGAAGAAAAAGGGGAATGATAAACTCATTGCATTGGCTGCGAAAGGAAACTACGAAGAACTCAAGAGACTCTTGGATAAAAAGCATTTCACGACAATTAACTTCGAGGATAAAAAGAAATGGACTGGACTTATGTGGGCTGCATGTAAAGATCACGTCGATATTATTCGGCTATTGGTTGAGAACAACGCACATAAGATCTACACTGATGAAGGTTCCGCTCATGAAACCAAGCCAACGCTAGGAGTGATCAACACATCAATCAAACAAACACCATTGTAATGGGCGAGTTACAAGGGACACATTAACATTGTCTGGATATTGCTGAAGGTATTGTGATGATGTCATGATCAAAGATTTTGAGTCAAACATATTGGTTTGGTTTTTCAAGGCTGGGTTGAATTGGGCAGACATTGATTAGTTTGGGAATAACTGTGTACATCTCGCAGCTAGTGGAGGGAATCTACAGGTGTTCTAATGTTACATGATGCTAGGAGTAGAAGTGGATTGCAAGAACAGCAGGGGACATGAAGTGCTAGATTTAGCAACGAACTTAGATATTATCTCGTTGATTAAAGCACATACAGCAGCTTAGCGATGTGCAGAGACAAATGAAGTAAAAATGACATGGAGGGATAGAGATGGTTTTAAGGTAAATCTGATTGGTTTGTTGTTGTTTCTTTAGTTATTCGATGGAAGAAAGAAGCATTGGTGTTCTACATGCCATAAGTTCTTCAGTGATTCTAGTTTCAAGGTCGAATGGATATGGGAGAAGCCAAGCAGCTCGGAGAAAGAGCGACTAGAAGGGAAATGCTTAAAATGCTGGAATATCATAAACGTTCATTCTGATTAACTAAAAGAGAAGATCAAACAATATGACTACACTGCATTGACTGCGAAACTCAATGAAATCGAATAGAAACTGAACGATCAATAAGCATAATCAGTGACATTGATTCAAATTGACTTAAAGCTGCTAACTGAAGCAAGAGTCGTGCAGGAGAGACTGCGAACCTAGAATGCAATCAATTCGTTCATCGATTCGTTGAAAGTCATCGAGGACTATAAGACGATTCTTAAATCCTCCCATTCTATTGAGGACATGAGAACAGATGCTATTAACAGATCCGTACAGCTTGATTAAGATGTCCTAGCGAGAATGTAGTAGCAAATTGAGAGACTTGTTGCAGAGAGAAATCTCAGATATGAGCTAGATAACCTAGATGTTGGAAATTGCAATCCAGATCAAGTCAAAAATCTAGATAATCTTATTAATATTGTAAGGACTTATGTGCGCTTATTCATTGATATTAGCTAATTGTTGTTTTTTTGGGAAAAAATTTAAATTAGGCTAAGGAAAAGGGTGTTGCTAGCAACTATCTAGACGATGCTTCGAGTTTAAAGGAGAAAATGGCTAGGAGCATACAATGCGCAGATATCTATAAATCATTCATGGATTATCCGATAAGAGCTGAGTACGTAGAGCCACTTTATATTGACTTCAAGACGAAGAAGCCATTTGATCCGCTGACGAAGAAACCAGCTGATTTGAAGGTATTTGCTGCACCACCTCCAAAGAAGAAAAAGAAAGAACCAAAGTTTGTTATTCCCGATTGGGCAAATGATCTTAAATAAATGAATACGAGTATTTTGACGATTGAAGAGTTATTGAAATCGCAAGAGGAACTCATGTTGCAGAAGGAATTCGTGGATAAGTGCAATGAAGGAATTGTTAGAATGAAGAAGGAGCTTAAACATAGAAAAGGATTAGCCGTGCAGGATTAGATCATTGCAGAGTATAAAGCTGCATAAAAAGGGAAGAAATGAGAGGAAAACAACAATGCCAAAGTGATAGCTAAGTTGGTTGACGTGTGGTTGTGTTTGTGTGTGTGTCCTTTTGATTTATTTTTTGTGCTTCTCAATGAGATTTCGGGAAGAAAATTTTCAAAAAATTATCAAATTTCCTTAATTTACTTGGTAAAATATCTCTACTACTTTTAGGTTTCAGAAAATGAGTTAATCTTGGATAGAGGATTCAGAGGTCCGTCGTTTGAAAGCAGAATGTGAGAGACTCGGTGGAGTTGTCAAATTCTTAGAGAAAAGCATTTAAACCTAACGAAATAGCAAGACATCTAATCCATTTGAAACACTTGGGTTGACATTCTTCCTATCTCATGTTTGTGTATTTCTAAATGATAAGGATTTAGTTAAATTGATCGCTGCAAGTAAGACAATGAAGAACTTGATTCTATCTAGTTATGGATATCGCGTGCTATTTCACTGTAGGAATATCGTCATAGGTGGAAGACTATTAAGAGAAATAGGCAGTAATTAAATAGAAAAGAATAAGAATCGTAGTGGAAATGATGGTCCTACAATATTAGATGTTTCTTCAGTAAATGCTTTACAAGAGAGATTGCTGCAATAGAAATTTGAACCAGGAGAGGATTTTGAAGCTTAATGTGTAGCGTTCAAACATGCAATGCAGATCCTATCAAGTTAGCTCATAATGTAGTTAGGGTTTAATGAGAAGTTGTAGGATGGTATTAATGATGCAGCTGAAGAGTTAGAAATTGAAAGCAACTCCAATAAGAAGTATTTAGATAAACTTAATATTGTAAGTGAAAAAGCAGCGAATTTAGAGATAGAGCTAGCAGAGGTAGAAGGGAAACAGAACGAAGGCGATAGCAAACAACAAGGAGAGGTAATAAAAGAAATAAAAAAATAATTGATTTGTTGAAAATAAGGAAATGTTATTTTGGGAATTAGCTTGAAGAACTGCAAAAGGACAAAAGCACTCTTGAACAAGAAAATGAAGCATTAGCAGCTGAGAAGACACGTCTCGAAGATGAGGTAATTCAAAAAATTCTTTAGGATAAAATTGTCCATAAATTAAAGCAATTAAATTAAATAAAAGATTTATTTAGGCTATTTTGGTTTTAATGTTGTTGCTGTTGTTGTTGTTTTGTTGATACTCTCAACAGCTAGAAAAGCTGACGGAAAGTCTAGCTATCGTTTAGTAAGACAAACAGTCTTACCTTCAAACGCTCAAAGAATTTAGAGCTCTGATAGTCGATGACAATTTTTGAAATCATCGACTATCAGACAGAGATCAAAAAAGGATATTCACCAGTGTCATCGAATCTAAAGGTCATCAAGAAAAAGTAAACTCATAGATTTGTTTTTTTTGTGTTAAATAGAATCTTCTTCTTCTATTAAAAATGTAAAAGTTTGTGTCTTTATTGTTTTCTTTTTTTCAAGAATTCCTAATAAAACACATGAATATCATTTCAATTAGTATTTTATTAATTACCTTTTTATTATCATTGTTCAATACTGGGGGGAAATAAGAAATCAAAAGTCCATGCTAAAATGAAGATTTTTTAATAATACCGGATATAAATGCATTAAATAGATCTCTTATTAATAAATGAATGGAGTGGGAGGATGGGAGAATTGTTTTCTATGAAACAATCAAAAAATATGAATAATTTCTTAACCGAAAATTAAGAAAAATCTAAAAAGACAAAAAAAATTAACAAAAAAAAACTAAAAGAATTCCTCCCCACTCCCCAGATAATCTTCACCCTACAAATTTTCTCACTCTCTTTTTTCGAAACATTTCGAAAAATTTAAAAGCGCTTGCCCCAGAAATAAAATAAACATTTTTTATTTCTTGGAACACACAACATTTTACAATTGAAATTTAATGTTCATTTTTCATTTTACAAAATGTTTGTAACATGTATGTTATTTGTATTTCATATATTCATTCATATCATATCATTCTTTTCTCTTTCTCACAAAATCATACATTCTTAACATTTTGACTGCGTTTTCCTTCACAACATCGCTCGATCTAGTTGACCGGTCTGTCAAGCAACATGTTTGGGATAACAATCAACTTATGGATCAAAGGAAAGCTATGAACAGAAGCATTCATTAAACGTTGTCGCTCCGGGATGGGGGGGGTGATACCATGTGACAAGCACAATGATATCTCTGATTCTAAAAAAAAGTGCCCTTTCTACGTTGCACTGGAGTGATTTTTTCAAATCGTTATCGGAATCTCCTTTAAAAGGCAGCTGCGTATCCATTGGTTTGGGGCATCGGGCTCAAGAGGTCCTCGGAAAGCATATTTTAGAGCCTGCTTCCTCATAAATGTTGGACGAAATAATAACTTCCGGAATAGTGCATATCTTGATAAAAACGTCAAATCTATGCACTATTCCACCTCAATGAGCTATGCATGCTTGAAAAACCGTAAACCGAATGGGACGATGGCTGCCATTAAAGAGAGATATCACGATAAAAAAAGAATCAGAAGTTTGCCTATCTTAAAAACAAGTTCCCATATCGATGAAATATTCGTGAGCTACAATTCCTGCCTGCTCATTGTTCCCTTTAAGGTGTTCCATATGAAGGTCAAAGCTGTTTTTCATGTATTTATTCTCTTCTTCTTGTTTCTTTGTTTTAATTTGCAAGTCAATCAAATTTAAAATGAATGTTCCTTCAAGCAAACTCTAATGGGAAAAAGGATTAGATATTTTAAATAATAACTTGCTTATTAATTAGTATGGGGATTTGGTACATATTTTTCATAACAACATTCATTTGATTAGAGTGGGAGACAACACAAATAAAGGGGGAGGGGGGAATTCATGAGAAATCCTTAATATTTACAAATAATTTTATGAATTTTAATTTTTTCGAAAATTTTTATGTTGTCAGTTAGGTGGGGTTAAAAATCCAGCAAAACCTGATTGCTGATTCGCTATCGCTTCTTCTTAAGCCACTCGTCTTACACCTTCATGCTGCCTTGATCGCTTTGAGGACATGCAAGGTGATCTCCTCTGATAACTTGTCAGAAGGTATAACTACTAGCAGATAATTTAAAGATAGCAATGTCCGCTTGAGAGACTTCCAATGATAATAGAATATACCTGCTACCATAGACAGCAGCATGGGTCCTACGACTGAATACACGATAATCCTAACATTCGCTATTTTATCTATGATGTTAGATGCAGCTGAGATGGCGATCTAAGCGAATAGTGAAAACACTTAGTCTGGTGTTAAGAACCCTTCAGAGATAGATTTCAAGTGTTTAGCTGAGTGCATGTAGTCAATAGCATCCGAAGCAGCTGGAGAAGTCAGCGATGAAAGGGTAGATGCATACGAAGAATATACATCTAACGATTATGAGATAATCCCAGATATCCCTGTCGTGTAGTCCCCGCAGTCACTTGGGCGTTGACAATAGGAGAATTAGCTTTAACTGCAGCTTGCAAACCCTGTGCAAAGATCGCTTTCAAAGAGCTACTTAAGAATACTGGAATAGTCGTTGCTACTGAGTTTCACGATGATTTCGCTAGTTTCTGAGGAAAACTATGTTAATTCCTTCATTTGAAGACCTAAATGAGTGAATAACATGCTTCGTGTGAGCTATTTCTCAGAAAGCACCATTGAATTCGATGCGAGCAGATAATCATATCCACCGAGTATGTCACTATCAGTGAAATATCCTGTGATGGCTGATCTCGCGCTGAGAGTGTTGAACACAAGGGAAAGTGCTGTTGTGATCTATGACCTAGATAACAAGGTATACGCCATAAGACTGCAGAAGAATACTCCACTTAGGAACCCCGATATACCTATGATTATGTATTCTCTAGCGATACTTAGCTTTTATTCAGTTATCCTTGAGCTGACATAGTTACTGCTGTTAGGTTTGCGAGTTGTTTTAGGATGCTTCCCTGGGATATTTGTACTCCCTGTGTTGATTGAAACACCACCCAGAGAAGACTAAGATAGTCCTCGAATCGTTCGAGAAATTCGATGAATTGGTGGCTGCTAGGTTGGAAGAATTTATGGGGATTCTGATAATTTAGATTACTTGTTTGCAGCGAGTTTATTAATAACAACACCTTAAGGTTCTTATCGATCGAGCTGCTATGATTGAGAATACGTTGGAGAACGAAACAGCATATTCTAAGGAGAATTATTCTACATTTCAGAAAGCTCATAGAGCTGTTACTAAGGTAGCCTAGCTGCTGAAAACGATTGGAGTTCTTGCTGCTGCAGCTGTTGGCCTTGAGAAGACAAGTTAACTTTAAAATCTACTTTCTTCTTCGGGAAAGCCATAAGGAGACTGTTACTCTGGAGTCGATAAGAAGAAGAAGGAAGATTGTTGTCTCTGTTTGTTTATTGATCATAAGCATCTTTGAACTGATTCGATCGTTCTTTAATATTACTTTCTTAAGTCAGAATCACTTCACTCTGTTCCTTCCTTACTAAGGATAATTCATTCTGCCAACCTTGCAGCTGCTACGATTATTACCCTAACTCTTGAATGATCTTATTGTTATTATTACCATTGTCAAGCTATTCTTGTTCTTGTTGTTAGGTGTGTATCTGCTAATTAATCTAATCTATTTCATCTCGTTTCATTTGAGTCACAAATTATTAAGCTCTCCTTGGAGTTATCTTCACTTCCTATCCTAGTCTTCTTCTCTTTCTTTCATAGACGATCTCAAAGAAATCATTCGTCAAGAACGTTTCTTCACTGCTCGTCAACTAACTAATGCATTCCTTTTACTTTTCAATCTCAGTTTCTATCTCTACAGCTGATATTCTCGATACAAGCAATACAATTTTCTCCTTGTAATTACTGATCCTTGATACTAATGGATATCCCGCTAAGGCAACACCGATGCATAGCAATGTAGATACAATAGCTGAGATATACGTCATCATGTCGATCGTGTCTAGATCACTAGTTATCCTACTCGAATCAGCTAATCGTAGTTGCTACGTTAATTCAGAAAATGTGAAATAATTCTAACTCATAAACAGAAATGATCTCACAGCTGAGGATACCACCTATAAATCACTATTATAACTCATCTGCAATACTTCCTCATTCGATAGCTGCAGCAAGACAAACCCATTTTGTTTCAGCAACATAGTCTACTTCAACTATTCACTGTCAAAAATTGCTAAGTCAGCTGAGTAACCTTCAAATTCCTCTTACAATTACTGTAGATACTTACTAAAAACACCCACTGCAGCAGTAATATCTGCTTTAGCAATAGCTAATTCCTCCGTGGATGTCACTAAATTAGTGCTAGCATAGAGCCTCGCAACATTCGATTTTATTCCACCTACTAGACACCGCTTGAAAGCAACATCGATGTCACTGAAGGCTATTAATTGATCTAAATCCCCAGATAGCCCTTTGATCTCTATGGATATGAATATCGCACTCCATAGAACAGATCCAAGGAGGATCATCACTATCAATCCCATGACTTAGAAGTACATCTTCGCAGCGATGGGTAGATTATTTCGATTGAGAATGTCCTTGATAAATTCTTAACCTGTTCTGCTCGCACGGGATTAATGCGATCCAATGGAACGTTAGTCTTCGAGATTCTAACCTTTGCCTTGCTTTAACCGTTGGATATTCTGAGTATTCGCGAAGTCCATGGATTGAGATTTCATGGAATTACTACTGTTGAGTGCATTGCGGAGGATTTTCTGTTCATCTGCATTTGGATTATTCTATTCAGCAGGGTTATTCTCTTGAAATCCATTGATTTAATTGATATCCTGGATATCAGCTTCGTTGTTGAAAATTGGGAAATTTATTCTTTTCATGTGCTCTTCGTTCTTGTGATTGTTTATTAGCTACTCCACATTGTAAATGTAATTCTTATTGAAAATATCATTATTACCGATGAAGTCCTTTATTTCAGGCTGCTTGCTTTCTGTATCTAACGCAGCATTAACTATTCTATCTGATTCGTCAGCTTGTTAGTTATCCCTTCGTGTTGTTGGTACGCTGTAATTAGCATCACGATCAGTTTAGAAAAACCCAGCAGCAGTAGTATTGTACTGCATTGCTTCTTGATTCTCAGCAATCTGATTCTCCAGCTATGTCTCATGGATGTAATCAAATAATGGTATCTACTACTGCTACTACTGATACTAATACTCCTGCTCGTCTTCAGTATTAATCTAGTATGTCTAGAAAAAGTTATTTGTCGTGAAGTTGTTTGTGGTTTAGCTGTTGTTATTGCCTTAGATCAGCTACCCTTGAGTTAGCAGATCATTTTAAGTGAATATACCACCAGTTGTCTTCTTCTTGTAATCAGCAAGGGCACTAGCTGACTATCCTCCTATTCCTTGATACTTTTTATGAATACTTTAGCTCATGCTGTTCTTCAACGAAGATTCAATCCCAGGATCTGCTACTCCCCCTTCAATATCCAGATTATCATTATTATTTACTACCCCAACAGCATTCTGTTTGCTCTATTCATTGATCAATTCATGAACGAACGACAGAGCCTTTGAGTCACTCATGTCCCTTGTGGAAGATTCTCGATGGAATAACCCTTAATTGATTTTTTACTAGTTTATCCTTGCATTCTAAGACAATGACTCGATTGTATGCTATCTTAGTGATTGTTTCGAAATAGAATTGTTCTCATCTTCTTTTTAGCCCTTCAAGAGTCTATCTCTGTAGCGTTGTACTTCTAACGATTCTAGATAAAAAAGAAAGTTAAGATTTCTGTCAATTTTTTTTTGAATTTTTAAGAATAACTACCTCTCTGCTATAGACCAGGACTATTTTGATTCTAAGCAGCAGCTGCAGCAGCGAATTCTCCGATTGAGAACCCATCTGTGAGTGTAGTCTATGATACTTTATAGCTAGTTTTAGTATTGGAGAAATCATACTCCGTCTATGAAGCATCTTAACTTTGATTGACAGACATAGGATTATCTTATGTCTCTTCCGAAATATCCTATACTGCTAAGTGAAACAATTAAATGCTCTTAGTACCTTCTTGATACTTGATTTCCTAATAGCGCAATGAATAAGTCAATCCTATCCACCAAGCATGCAGATGAGCATCGCTATGAACGATATTCTAATTGCTATTCTTGTAATGCGATGAATTATGACTGCTCTATCGTCGCAGCTTCATTCGAGAGAAGTCATTGAGAAGTTACTTCATTGCTGAGTAATCTAGAATATTCGGTTGAGTTTTCTTGATCTCACTTTTTGGCAAAACAGACAAAAATAAAGTAAATCAAAAAAAGATTTATTGATACAAATAGTCACTTACAGAAAATTATGAAATCTCTTGAAAACTGATCCGAAATTGGATGTAACATTAATCGATGCTCTCCTAATAATCCCAGACGCTAATTGGTCGCCTAGAATCTCACTGTCGATGTCTTCTCTTATTGATTATAAAATCTATTGGCAAAACAAAAACGCATACCCTGATTTAAGTAGCTCACTTAATGCCATTGTAAACGCTGTGTTTTTGCTCTAAAACAATCGCTTAAATAGCATCTATGATATCCCTTAGATCTACCCGGTTTAGTTAAACAGCATGTACTCTAAGTTGTTCTACACCTTCAGCACCGAACCAACAAAGCAGAAATCATCAGCGTGTCCAAACGAATTTCCAATGAATGTCTTCACAGCAAAAAGAAACCCTTGTTTGTCAACGCAGAAAGATGAGATATTCTTGCTGCTGGCTTTTGTTGTTCCAACATACGGAGACGGTGCACCTCTATTGTTGGAGTTCATCAAAAGTTCATTATGTACAGATCCTATGATCTTTGGCATGAGTTAGTTCACATTTCTTAAAGTCAACGAATCGCCTTTGGTGAATTTAAAAATCGTACGGAGACTATTTGGAATCTTCGAGATGATGCTCCCTGGATTTTTGGAAAACGATATCATGATCGTAGCGATTTGTTTGTTTGCAATGCTAGAGTTGTTTAGGCCATTCGCAGAGATAGATACATCTCGTTTGATTAGTTCATGACATATTTTATCGTATTTCGCTGCTGGTGTTGGTTGACTGTGGATTAGCAGCTCGAAAATACTAAGGATTTTAAAATATACAAACGTATGTTTGACTTGATGTTCTAGCTCGTTGAGTTCGCTTTCGAAGGCTTAGTTTAGAGACCTCAAAATAGTCGACTGCTTTTCACAGAATTCGACACAATCTTCCATTTTAATGAATCCATTTTGAAGTCCTCTCCAGAACTCATTTTTTGATTCCAGAGCTCGTGCAATAGCTGGAACAAATCGTTCTTTTAAGCTATCCATTTTCCATACTACCCAGACAGGAAGATCGTCTTTCTCATCTTTAGAGTGGTTCATCATTTCTTCCTGCTTGATTTGAGTTTCGATAGAGCGAGACATGATTTTTGAAATCATCTTAAAATAAAAGGATACTCCCAAACGACCGAATAGCAAAGCCTGGGGTGAAAGATAAATATAAAGGGAAGATTAGAATAATAATCCCTTTATCTATTAATCTTACCTTAAGCTCGTAGTATGCTCTGAAGGTATTCTACCGATATTTCGCTAGATACGAGATGTATTTCAAGGAAAGATGCTCGAATTCGCTTGTGTCATGCTGCAATTAAGGAGATGCTAATGCCCATTTGAAGATTGAGTCTACGAGCTTGAACGCCCTATCTTTTAACTCCTTTTCGCTGAGCATATTCTAAGCTGTGCCAGGTTATTTATTCTGAGATTAAGATCGCTTCGGATGAGTCTATTCAGCAGTTTTAGACTTATTTGCTTTCGCTGATAATTAATCTGCTTTTTGAGAATATTTCTCAGATTTATCAGCAAATAAAGTTGTGAAAGTAGTCGTTGTTCTCGCTGGATCTCCACTGAGTAGTTGTTTCTCAGGAAGAACTTTCATGTCTTACGAATGGCAGTAGCAAGAAGGATCATTGCATTCAAGCTAATGAAAAATGATAATTTCTTCCAGTTTGAACTTGCAATATTCGTCTTTCCTGCCTTCTAAGATCATTCTCACAAATTCCTCCAAATAGAAATCAGTCTTTTTATATAAACGAGAGTAATTATTATGATTCATTCTCATAGCTCCTTCCATATTTGTCTTCATTGTCTAGACAACTGCTCCAGAGATCGCTACAGCTATGGAAAAACAAAAAAAGTTGCTTAGACATTGAAAAGAAAAAAGAAATGAAAGGAATTAGAAATTTATTTATTTTACAAAGAATAACAAAGTAATAGAAGAATTCTCTAGCTGGCATATCATTAGTAAAGATCCATAAATGGCAAAGAACTACTGATATCTCAAAGACAGTTGCAGCACAACCGAAAAACAGCGCTACAGTTTTATCTGAAAATGAGATACTACTCACACTGTCGTAAATCGCTAGAACACCAAGACAAGAAGCTAGAATATGCTTAGTCACTAAAGATACGGAGATATTCAAGTAATAACAGAAAATCAAGAAGAACCTGCACAACAGTTGGAAAAACAGCGATATGTAGAATCTTCTCTTTAGTAGATTCTAATCGTGAAATTCATAGGATCTGAAGAGATACACTACAATAAACCCTGTAGTCAAAGTAAGTGCTAACCCAATAACTGGGAAGATTCTCAGTAAAAGAGGCTTCCCATCGCAGAGATCTGCATTGTCACGATATTGTATTAAAAAACTGTTTCCACCACAGACAAATACACCGCTGTTGATTTCTACAAAAGGCGTGAAAAATACCCAGTAGTAGAATGTAAAAAACACATTCAGAATCTAGTTGATTCCCTTAATCAGTTTCGACTAGCTGTTATGCTGATCGTTTTCAGGCTCACTTGTATCATTGTCATTCTGTTTGTTTTCGTTAGTTTAGCTCGCTGATTTACTCGATTGGATGTATTATTATGATTATGATCTCTCCCCAGATTTGGTTTCCTTGTATTTCTTCAGGAAGCTATGGAGTTTTCTTTTTCCGCTGGATTTCTTTTTTAAATACGTGAGCACACCGACATAAGTGAAGTATGAATAGCTTAAGATCTGCATGATCACAAATACTATGAGAGTCAGCTAATCGTTGCCTTTGTAGTAGAGGAGAAATGTCCCTGGGGAGATCTCGTTGAGATGTGCTATGAAGGCCGCTTTTGGTTCGTCCAATGCCGTTCGTTCGTAGGTTGAGAAGAAATATCCAGCATCTTAATGGAACACGATCATTATCATGATACAGTAGAACCAACGAGAGATCATGAAGGGAGCCTTGTCTTCCATAATCTCCAGGATCGTCAGCACATACGCTGCGCCTGCCTTACGCATAATTTGAGAGTTGCTAAGGAATTTAATTATTTATATTAGTTTTCGAGAGAGGAATGGGAGAAAGATTGAGTTAGATTGCCGTATTGTAGAATACGGGGATTCTTCAAATGTTTCTCCTATCAATTTACTATTAATCTAACTGGGGTTCCTTCGAGAAGTAACTTGAAATTTTATACAAAAACATAAGGTGATTTCGATCTTAAAATCTGCATCACCACGAAATTAATCTTATTTAGGGATCGAGAATGCTGTTAGTTGTATAGTTTACATATCTATTCAAATTAACTACCCGCTGATAATCAAGAAATTAATAAACATAACAAAAACAGGAAATAGCTCTGTTTAAATTATTCCATTAAATGAAACGCAACAAGCAAATCACAAATAAACTCAACTTAATTACTCTAAACCATCCGTAGTTTGTAAATAAGAATAATAAACTCTTTAGATTTATCTTAAATTCAAATTATCTTTCATTTTTCCTAGAACCAAAGAATCAAAGCAAAAGGAATACAGACAAGTGACACCAGCACAGCACAAGAGGCTAGTTTTACATAAAATCTTACAATATAATATGGTTATTTTGTTAATTTAAAAACATTCCACTTTGTTAGTTAGTATTATTTTTCACAGAAAATGGCAATATTAGCTTCCCAGAGCTTTTATTCTAGCCACCCAAAGTAAATCTTTCCCAGAAAAAAAATTAAGAGTTTCAAAGTGGCCTTAGATCCTACTCTGGATATGGTTATATTTTTGAAGTTTTTTTGCTCTTGTATTGAAAAATAAGGATCAAAACAGCATACAAATGCAAAATCTTTAATAAATACTAATAATTTCCCAATGTTTTTTAGAAAATAATGATCCCAATTCAAATGAAATCTCCCCTTTGAAAAGAAATAAAGTGAGATATAAGGGGAAATAAGTCTCCAAAGAACGAATGCAAACGAGTATATGGGGTTAATATAAAGGAAAGAAGAAGGAGAAGGTAGAGAAAGAGAGATAGTTACGGTGGAAATATATAAAGAAATGCGAAATTTTATTTGGGATCCTCCTATGTTTTGTTGCATGCTAGTGTGTCTGCATACTCAAGTCCTTAAGCAACCAAAAGAAAGTAATAAATCATGCTGCTACTTCAAGAAAAGCTACAGCCATTATCACCTTCTCAAATAATTGAATGTTGTTATGTGCTACAGGGTTTATGTTTAATTCAATCTGGTTGTATTCCTCTAGTTATTATGGTTTTTCAAGTTTAAAAGATTTTACTTGTTTGATGTTCCTCCTGGCTTGTGTTTAAGATATTACAATTATTATTGATTGTCTATTATTCATTAATGTCTATTTTTTTATAAGTTTATTATTACATGATTGTTCTTATTGCCATTTTTGGAAATCACTGCTATTAGTGTTGTTATTATTGCATAAAAAGAGGCGCATTTTCTCTCTCTTTCTTTGGATTTATCAATTTGATTCATTTTTAATAGGAGTTGTTGAGGTTATCGAAAGCAGACCATACCGATGGAAGATGATAAGTTTACTTAAGACAGAAATCAACAGAATCAAGTAAAACACAGAGGAACAAAGATAATAAAAATAGAGGCTAAGGACTGAGGAGGAGTGCATTAGAAATAGTGGGAAAAGATGTTTGCTTTAGTTTAGGAGAAGATGCAGATATTAGTGGTAGATTTTGATTGTATTTCTCTTCTTCTCTGGTGTAAACGCACATGCAACAAACAACACCTCCTTATCGCTCACTGCAAGTTGAAGAAACGCTGGGGAAAATAATAATTGTTAGATCTTTTCCAAAAAGTCAAAATATCAAAGTGGCTTACTTGAACTTTGATCTAATCCTCCGTAGCTTGTGGCTGAGGCTGATTAGGGGCGTTAGCTTGCTCGGCTTTCTTTTCCTTGGCGACTTTATTCCAATCGAAGTTAGAATCCTTCTCATAGCCTTCTTTCTGGAATCTCTCTTTGAAGAGCTACTAGCAGTAGTTATAATCAGGTTTCTCATCGAATCTAAGGTTCCTGCAGTAAGCTAAGTACTTCACAAACTCATCAGGGAATCCCTTGCAGAGTACTTCAACAGGTGTGGAAAGTTTCTTCTCCATGATGCGCTCGTACTTATCTTTCTTGTTGCTAGCCTTGAGATTCTACCAAGGAAGAGATCCTCTCAGGAAATACATCAGAACATATCCTAGTGATTCTAAATCATCTCTTCTTCCTTGTTCGATTCCTAAATGAGTGTTAATCGAGGCGTATCTAGCAGTACCAGTGAGATTCTTGCTGTCTCTATAAGGAATGTGAGTACCATCTCGTTAAAGGTATCGTTTCGCTAGACCAAAATCGATGATGAAGACTTTGTTAGCTCGTTTTGCTGATCCAATAAGGAAATTATCAGGTTTGATGTCTCTGTGAAGGAAATGGCGATGATGCACATATTCAATTCGCTGGAGAAGTTGTTCAGCCAGCATAAGCACAGTCTTTAAGGAGAATTTTCTATTGCAGAAATTGAAGAGATCTTCCAAGGATGGTCCAAGCAAATCCATAACCATGATGTTGTACTCTCCTTCAGTCTGCCAGTAGTACACCTAGAAGCAAGGAAAATATTAATGGTTAGGAAGAGTAAATATGAAAATGGCAGATATTATTCAATATTTGACAAAAAAGAAGAAAATATTAATTAATTCTTTCTTGTTTTGAATTACAATAATTCGTAAAACCAAACTGGGAGAAAGAGGAAAAAAGCCAATAAAGTAAAAATTTTTGGAAATCCACCAAATAAAATAATATTTGTGTTTTTCTCAATTTAGCTTTGGATAATTAAAGCACGAAAACTAGCTCAAATTGCTAAATTTACTAAAATGTCAGCAACACAAAACCAAATTATTGATTGTTTGGTTAAAACCGAATGATATCGATAAAATGAAATTATTAATTTATTAATATCATCTTTTTGGGGGAGGGGGTTTATAGACAACCACAACAGAGTTAGTTGCTTTATTTAAAAATTCTGAGCTTCAAAATAGCTAACCTGTGTATCTCAAATTTCATAGTCTATCCAGAGAATTTAGGAAGGTTATAAGGGAAGGGTTGAAGATCTAATGTAATGAAACTTCCTGTTTAAGAGGGAGAAAGCTTGTCTTTATAACTATTGAAGGTTCATTTTTAATAGAAAACCACAAGTTGTGATTTGTTCCTCATTTGTATGAAAAACAGGCATTATTAAAGTAAAAAATGAACTTTTCTTCTTTTTTTAGAAAACGGAAAATGCCCATTTATTATGTGAAAACTAATTGGGGAATTATTCAAGGGAAGAAAAAGATGTCACAAAATTAGTTATTTTTATTTACCTATGGGATTCCTTTATCGATGACGGATTCATCTTGGAGGAGATACTGATAGAGTTTGACTTCATAGAACAGCTAGGGATGCTTAGTATTCACTGGTTCTAACTTGATGGCAACCTCGATGTTGTTCTTGATGTTCACACCTTGGAAAATCTCACCAAACGCTCCTGAACCAAGCTTTCTAGTAAGCTTAAAGAGCTTGCCTACTTTTAATTCCATTATTTTTTCTGTCGTTGTGCCTTTTTTTCTCTCTTGTCTTCAAGCTACCTGTTTGTTTGTTTCTTAATTATTTTTATTCTTCCCACTTCGTTTCTCCTCCTCTTTTCACACCCGCTCATCATCAAGTTAAAATCAAAAATTAGTTTTTTATTTCCCTCTCCGGCTTTAAACCCATCCCAAGCTTTTTCTAAGCTTATCCAAAGAAGAAATCATTCTCTAATTAAAAAAGCAGTCACATCTTCAAAACGAGCTAAGTTTTCTTGTCCTTTTCAATTAAAAATTCAAGTGTTTCCAAGAAAAATAACCCTTTTTTCTTGAGTCAGGATCTTAGGCTTTAATAAAGAAAACTTCTCATAAAAGTAATGATTAGAGTGTTTTTATTCTGTGTAAAGACCTAACAAACTGAGTTGCTTTCAATCAATTTTGAGTTCATATAATATTTTTTTCCTAAATTTAGGATTTAATTTTCTCTTTTTTAGTTTAAATTTTTGAATATTGTTGAGCGCACATTTTAAAAAAAAAAGGATACTTCTATCTAGATTATCACTTTCTATCTTTCTCGATTTCAATGATTATTTATAAATAGTTTTAATAATTTTCTTGTTCTCAGATACAACCATTTTCCTTTTATCTAATATCTTTTAAACTTGAACTAATTCAAACCTTAAAAACACTATTTCGAGTCAAATAAACTTAAAATCTTCTAAAAGCAAACTGTCTTTCTTGTATTTTTAAGGCAAATTTATCATTTTCGCCAAAGACAACAACAACAATTCACATTTTCTTTTTCTTAGCCAATCTATAATCAATCCTAGTAATAATTTAATAACTTTTTTGTTGAAAGATTCTCCAAATCATCATTACCAGACAGATAAAACACTTATTGAGTATGGTGCCTGCAAAATATTATTTGTTCCTCTCTAGATTTAAAAAAAATATGTCTAAATTATTGTCATGAAAATAAATTATTTATTACAAATGTTTAATTTAAAAATCTTTTCTAGGGGTTGGGGTTGGGGTTGAGGGGTTGGGGTTGGGGTTGGGGTTGGGGTTGGGGTTGGGGTTGGGGTTGGGTGTGGGGTTGGGGTT
>Ga0302271_10000398_pt1 | contig 42320 bp, 17 predicted proteins | sample III_Bog_N1_1_FD_198767 | JGI IMG/M metagenome (GOLD analysis project Ga0302271, IMG submission 198767) | Peat permafrost microbial communities from Stordalen Mire near Abisko, Sweden - III_Bog_N1_1 | ecosystem: Environmental > Terrestrial > Soil > Wetlands > Peat | place: Sweden: Abisko...
CTTCACTGAGACATGTGTCCACTTCGGTTAAGTATTTCTCCTCGAAGGTGAAATTACGCTCGAAGAATCTCTTTATTACCTAGCAAATTCTATCAAAACAAAAATATGGTAACAAATGATAAAAAATCTTAATATCACGAATCCTTTATGTACCCTCTCTCTTCCCTTCCTCTAACCCTTTATCCTTTTACTTATCAACGAAGGTAGTCTTTTATTTATCTGAAGTGGCCTCCTTGAGGGAATTGAAAATCTAAGATAAGGAAACCAAAAAAAGCTATGGATTGTTTGTCTTTTTAACGAAGATTTCCAAAAGATCGAGCACTCTAAACTTGAACTCAGTGACTTTACGTTCCTTGTCCTCTTTGGATTTCTTCCTATTCGCATTCTTCAATACAGATAACTCCCCTAAGACTTCATTTTGTTTTTCCATCTCAGCATCCAAATCAGCTAAATTATCTGCTTCAATTTAGATACTACTCTCAGAGCTAGAATCATCATCATCATCGTCTTCACCTTCAACTTCAATATCCTTATCTTTCTTCTCCTTTTTACTTGATTTATCATTTTTTTTCTTATTTTTCTTATCCTTTTTATCTTTCTTTCCTTCTTTTCTGTTCTTGCCTTAGACTACTTATCCTTCACTAGTCTTCTTTCCCTCACCCAACAACACAATCTTTTCTTTCTTTCCAATCTTCTTCTCCTTATTTTTCTTATCTTTTGAGATACCACCAGCAGCAATCACTTTAGGCACTTAAATCTTTGATTTCTTATCAACATTTTCCTCTGCTTCATGCTCATCTGTATTCCCTTTGGCAATCATGCTTTACTTATGAGCAGCCTTACGATCATTGTAGTGCTTGCCTTTTTTAATGATTTACTTCTCGCCTTGAGTCATTTTTGAGTAATTCCTTATATTATTCGTTATTTTTGATAATTTAAGCTAATTTAGCCTTTCTATTTTTCCACATTTCAATATTTCCAAAACATAGCCAGATTCTACATTACTATCCTAAGTAAATTATAAATCTTTTCCCCAATCTTTCTGAATAAGACTTCAATATCAAAAGGTCTACTTATCTTCCCAAATATCAAAAGTATTATCTCAAAAAACAACAACACTCTCCAATACAAAAATAACAACAACAATCTTTTGAAATATCTTATTCAATTTTGCAAATCTTAATTTCTTTGCCTCTTCGGAAATGTTGTGATAATCGGTGCTATCGACTCTAATATCTAATCAATATTCTATTACAATCTCAATTCCAACCAATCATGCTTCTTAGTCATTACTTCAATCATTTTTTCTGCTTCTTTCATCTAAACATCCCCCGAATCTTTCTGCTATTACTTCCTATGATCATTTTCATCGCCTAAAAGCTCCTAAACAGCACTAGCTACTATACAATAATTCTTATCATTCTAGTCTTCCTATTCCTAAGCATAGTAATCCTCAAACTAGGGCAATTTCTAATCAATATCTTCCACAATGAAATCAGAATTCTCTCTGAGATCTTCAATTTCTTAATCATTATATTAAGCTTTCATATTCTTCTATGTACTCACCCAAAGCCCATTGAATGCTGAGATATTCTCAGATAGCTAACTCAGTTAGATTTCTATCAATTAATTCTCAGCTGATAATCTCTTTGTTAACTCTAGCAATCCAAGTTACTCTGATGACCCTATTACAACATCATCGCCTCCTGCATAACCATAGTCACTTTCAGAGCAATATTCCTTCTTATCACTGTCAACTACACTTTCCTATTTTCTCCAAAAACAGAAAAAAATAGAATTTTTTTTTATTAGTTCATCCTAAAATTTACAAATCCTTACAAGCCACGCCCAGAATATCTCCGAGTTCCTCATTTTCGGGATGATCTCATTGATCCTCGCTGTTAACGCATTAAGCTGATTTGTTTTCGTCTTGAGAAGTTCAGGTTTAGTCATGAGAAAGAATTATTTCATAGGAATTTGAACACCACCTGTGACACTTAATTTCGATTAAAATTATTGTAGTTTCTTATGCGCTCGACTGCCTAAGGTCTAAATAGTACGGAGGGTGCTCATAGCAATATTGTAACTCTAGACTAATCTCTCTTCGCTGCAATCATTTTAGTCTTTTATACCTTGTGATTTTTGAGGCATATTTATCGAAGAAGAAGATGACTTATCAATACAATCTTCCTCAATTTGATCCTCTCCAGAGTCATCTTTCTTTAGCAAGCAAATCGCAAACAATAAAGATAAATCTTCGGTCATTTTATCACTTTTAAGAAGATAAAAATAGTTTTAAAATTCTTTTTGATTTCTCACCATATTTTCAACTTCTCTGAGTGCTTCATGAACGCAGACTTCTTCATATCTCTCGAAGATATCAGCTACACCTATGATCCATCCAACTAGCAGCAATAAGTCTCTACGAAAAGTAATTTGTGTTTACAAAATTAATTCATTTTAAACTTTTTTTTGGTATTTTGTATTCCAATAATTGAAAATTCCAGTAGATTTCCTGTTTATTTTACCTCATATTATTGAAATTAAACGCAAGTTATCTAGACAAGGGATGCTGAATCAGTAACTCGCAGTTCATCGAAGACAAGCAGCTAAGAATAAACTGCCTCATTTTTTAGTAGTCTTTGATTTCTAACGATTTATCCTTCAGTTTCAGCTTGAATTGTGTCATATTCAGCAGTAACAAATCGAAAACTAATCTCTGGAATTTCTGCATCTTCAGGAAGATAAAAATGATGTCAAAACTGAAACTATTTCTTCTCCTAACATTGTTACTCTCATTTCACTGGATGGAGCCTAGCTGTGCTTAGCTTGACGAAAGTCTTCAGCACACATGTAGTCAACACCAAAAGCACTGAGAACGTCTAAGAAGTATTCGATTGTCTCTTTTACGTTCTACATATGTTACTAAAGTTAACAATGAATGTGAGTAGTAAATTGATTTTCCCCAAACAGACAAGCACGCGTTGATCTAATGAATGTCTAAGTACTTATGAGCTTAAGGATCTGGGAGATGAATGTAGTTTTAATTGATTTGCTAAGCTTTTTAGATTTTAGAAAAAGTAAAAGATCTAATTTCTTTATTTTTGAAAATTCATTCGCTAAAACACACATAGCACTTTTAAAACAAAAAACAACATATTCTTTCTCTCAATGAAGCACCGCGATTAAGCCTTGTTGAACTACACTCTGTTCATCATCCTTGCAATAATAGGAGTCTTCTTCCTTTTTGGGTATAACAGAAATTTCCCGCCTGATGTTTAGAAACTCACTTCATTGCAAGATACTCTCTAACAAAAGCTTAATCTAACACTGAATTTCTTTCTGCCAGAGACTGCATAGAAAAATCAAGCTATCCATTAGACGATCAATGAGGTCTTTGGGAAATGTAAAGAGCTGTGTGTGATGTTGGGAATATCATATTTTATTGAGAGATATGAATTCCTGATATTCAAAATATTTATTGTTTTTTAAAATTTGACTCAGAGTTCTATGTGAAATTCAACTCACAGATCGCTAGTTCTTCTTCGTTTAAGTAAGCACAGCAAAGAGAGAGAGATTGGGTGCTTATTTGATGATCTTTCATTCTTCTCTCTTTGTAATTCATTGCGTTTTCAATACCATCAGAGTGGAGATTCTCTGCAGATAAGCTAAAGAATATTCAGTTGAAGTCGTTTCAGGGCATGAAATCTAGTTTTCAGCAGGCAAAGAATGTGTAAATGCAGATACCACTCATTTGAAGGAGCTCCGTACATTAATCCTTGCTTTTACCCTGAATCTCCTCGAGCGCTCCTATGATTAGCGGTTCCTTGATAAGGATATCTTCTTCCACATTTATCTGTATCCAACTTTCGAAGGAAAACAAGCTGAACAGCTAATTTCTCAAACCAAAACAGCTTTAGCATAATAAATAGCTTAGCTTGCAAATGGACTTGCTCTAGCCAAAGAATCAATTCGAATCTCATTCAAAGTAATAAACTATTTATGAATTTTATTTCTTCAAACAAGGGAAGCCATTTGGATGAAGATAAAAATGAAAAATAGTTAAAGATATGTGAAAAAAAAATTTCTTCTATTTAATTCCCTTTTTCTTCTTTTTTTCAGACGATTCTTCCAGGTGAGATGTTAGACAACTCTGAAATCTTACACAACTCCAGCACTACCACTAGTAGCAATGAAGATTATCAGTTTATTAATCTTGAAACCTGCTCGAAATTAAGTGATAAATTACTTGGAAGCTACCATGATAGAATCAGCATGCGAGATTTTGAAACCATCTAATTAGTAGTTTTCCTTAATGAATACTCCTCCACTGTACTAAAGGACAACGAAGGTACTGAAGGAGAGTACTTGAAACTAGAAGAAAATGTATTCATATCAGCTAATTCCCCTGGAGCTGCTCAGCTAGCTGTGACATAAACTCTATTAGACTTCTTTGAGCTCGATGAACTCACATAAATCGCTCAGCACACTCATAAAACATCTATTAAAACAGATCTTCATGCACTAGCTGTTTTCTTTAAGAGAAGGGAAGAGCTTGGAACTTATCTATCTTTGCATTCGTAAATAGTCGCAACAATTAAACTAATTGTGGACTCACCCTACACCATTTTCAGAGAACATACAAAAGGACTTGTAAGTCAAATTAATAAGAAAAAATACAACATTTTCATTATTTTTTTCATTGAAAAAACTCTTGTGTTTATGATATTTTTAGATGTCAACATGGATTAGCTAAGTCGAGAAGATCTTAGAAATGGGAAATACCTCAGCCACAACTGACAGCTAAGCTTTAGCGCGTTTAGCTAGAGAAATCATTGACTTAAATAGAACAGATTAAATTGGTGAACAGGATTATTTCTCAGATGAATATTTGTAAGAAAAAAGAACATAAAATGCTCATTTATTTCTCTTTAAGTTATTATCAATATATAACTGATTCTTTGTTTCCCTTAGAATGGGTGTCTATCTACCAATAATCATTCCTGTAGCATATCCTTATCTCCTGGGTATCTTTGGAGTAAGAGTTTATTCAGAGAAAGTTTTTAATATCTATGTCCTTTTAGTGGTTAAATATTATTTTTTCTAATGATTTTTGTTTTGGGTTATTCAAAGAAACTAAAAGAGTTCAAACAGGCAAGGAAACTCAAAAAAGATTGAGGAACCTGTCTCTAATTAAATATTAAGAGACATTCATTCAATCAATCAAGACAGATTGTTTTTCAAAGAGATCAGAATATTTCTATTATTCTCGATGTATTTTTGTTAGCATTGTTCAACATAGACTTCCACTAACAAATCATTTTGATTTAGGAAATTTCACTTTTTTTGACAAATTAATTCCCTTCATTTCAACTCTATTTCTGCTGATTAGTTACATGATTTACTCACGGGATATGCAAATATTATGAGTATTTTTCATTTTTTTTGAAAATATTGATTAATTCAAGTGGGAGTTAATAATCTGTTAAGTTAATAATTATTATTTCAATTTATTAACCTTAGTTAAAATGCTTATTAAGTGCCTATTAACATTTAATAATTATGTAATTCACTCATTTCCTCTCTCCCCATAAAATATCAGTTATTTCATCACCAAAAACATATTTTTTAAACTGGTAAAAAGAAAAATCACTTAAGTTATTAAACATAAAACAGACATCCTTATCTAAGATATCAAATAAAATCCACCAATTTAATTTCAAAAACCCTTCTAAGACAAACCAAATAATCTATTTCTATTTCATGAATCAGAAGCATTTGCTACTGGCTGATAAACTCTAGAACAAAAAGACATTATTCCACAAATTTTAAATCGCATAATTTTTGTATCTTTCCTTAAAATAGTGTATTACGACTAGCAGACCACTCACGAAGTAATATCATGATAAATAGCATGAAAATTGAGCTAAAAATTAAAGTGATGCTGGTCAAGAATTAAGATTTACGTTTTATCTGTGGGAAAAGATTTGATCCCCAAAAGAAAGAAACACAAAAACCTAAAATCTAATAAACTTTAGTTAAATCATTGAAGAGAAAGATAAAGTGTAGCTATTACATATCTTCATAGCAGATTCATCGATTCTAGCTTTATCGCAGGAGAACGTCACCCTAGAAAGTCAGAAAAAGAAATGCTATTTTAGCTGATTTTTTTGTTACATTATTCATTTGCTTATTCTCAATAGAATCAGTGATCTAAAATAAATGGGAAACGCAGCTGCTCCAAAAAAGGAGAAATTTCCAAACTTATCTATTAGCTAAGAAACCATTGACAAACTCTACTAAAATTTCTGCTGCTTATCTAAGATCGAAGGAGGGTAACAAGGATTCGAGATTAAAAATGATTCTCATTAAAAGCTGACGATATGCGAAAGAATGTTTGTATTTAAATATTGTGTTTCTTGAAAATCTCCTAGAAACTCAGGTGAATCCATCAGCGAGAAGGCCATCGGAAAGATCATGAAACCTATGAAAAGTTTAGGAAGCAAGTTGCATGCGTTTTTAGCATCACAATCAGTTTCTCAGAGCCTAGACTTCGAGACGTTTCTATTTTTTAGTAAAAATGAAAATACACAAAAAAAATAGAAGGAGAGAAATTTAAACTTTAGCAAATCTTGATTCTTTTTGGTATGCGTAAATACTCAATTTATTAGGTGATTTCTTCTTGAAGACTACTTTGAACACCATAACAAACTTCCCATAAGTTGTAGCTCCACAAGCTAACGGAATCTACAATGATTGGACAACTCCTTTGCAAATATTTTGCATGATTTCAATATATTCGAATTCCATGAAGAGTAAAATAGCTGATCCTTAGTACCTTAGCAGGATAAGTATTACTTTTAGATAAGCATTGTAGATCCTCAAAGTAATTAAATACATTCGAGTTTAGATTTAATAAAATATGATAGGCTTATGAATGTGATTATATTTTGATCTTAGGAATTATAAGCGCTTGCAGGGATTTTAGCTATGAACATCGATCAAAAATATGATGAATCTCTCGCAAAACGGATCACAAACATGATTTACGGTAGGTTAATAGATTTTAATAGATTATTGAAGTTTTATTATTTAAATTGAATTCCTCCATTTTATTTATTTATTCATTTTTTTTCTCCTTTACTTTAATTAATTCAATTAGGTGATTCCTATGAGCTGTTGTTCCATGAATTCATTGATAAATTAGATTAGACTATTCCATTAGCTTCTTCAGTCATAACTAAGTATTTCACAAAGCTTCTGCTGGATACTCAAGTTTATCTAAATGATAGTCCATAAAAAATAAAATAAGATGATTCTTCCATAGGATTGCTTTAATTCAATGCGCTATCTTCTCTTGCACTCTTTGTGCAGCCAGTAACAACTACTAATAATTTTTTCATTCTTATTATTACTGATTTTGGCAAAGAGGACTATGGAATAATAGTTTATCTATTTTTTTTAATTCAAAAGTTCACAGATTTCCCATACAAAGAAAGAACATTTATTGGAACTAGAAACAATTTCGAATACAGCTAATTTCGTGAGATTCTTCTAACGCGTGAATCTCGCAATTCCAATGTACTCATATTAATCAGTCATTTAGTAGACCACCATGTTCGTCCTAGTCCTAATGAAAACAACGATAATATCATTGAATAATAAGAGTTAGATAACCAAATAAACACTAGGATCTATGACAAGCAAAAACATCTCTTGGGGATATTCTTGCCGTCACATACGCATGCTGGATAAGCTTTCGTTCTTCTTGAGCCTAGTTTGCTAGTATTCACGAATGTAGACAGACAAAATTTTCTGAACGTTGAAGAATCAGCTACTGTAGTGTTGTTTGGAGAGGAAGAAATGGATATGCTTTATCTAGCGAACAATCTCATATCAGATTCATACATTAAATCAACTGAGAATGGATTCAGTCATTTCAAGCCAACATACTTGCAAGTAGAGTCAATAGAAATCTGGGAATTTTCAAAGAATCAAAGGGAAACAGGAAAAATTACTGAATAGTAAACAGGAACAACAACATTACTAACAGAGACATCAACTGAAATGTCAGAAAATGGAAGGGATTCGTGGTAATAATAACTTTAACAACAATAATAATATTAATATAGCAGTCCTGGAGTTTTAACTTTAACTGAATAATCATAAAACTATTAATATTACAGTAAGCCCTCGATGAATGAACCAATAACAACTCAAAAAACCTTGCAAGAGAAATACTAGTAATATCCCATTTAAAGCAATAATAAACTTAACAGTAATTTCATGTATTAATACAATGGCATCTATGTGCCTTAAACTGATAGTAATAGTCTAATAGTCCCTCATTCTGAGTATACTTCTTCATTACCTGATTATCAAGCAGATAAAGAAATTGGACCTTCAAAGAAAAAAGCTCATCATAATGACAACAATCAAAATCCTTTGAATAGCTCTGAGTTAGCATCTGAGAATAATGAGAATTGCAATATGTCTTCATCGCAAGCGCCATAGTAATTTTTATCTTCATTTCCAGCTTCCTTCCCTAATTCATCGAAATGGCGTGTCAAAAGTTCGTCTATTAAAATAATAAATGGAATATCTGGAGCTAGTATCCAACCAGAGAACAAAAGCACATCTGAATTTGAATATAAATATATCAAGCTTTACAAGGCCTTCGTGTGAACAAATACTGAATAAAGAAAGAAGTGAATGAAAATTGTGATAATCTTTATTTTTTTATTATCTGTGAATAGAATTAAACATTTATCTTATGAGGGAGTGCTTCTAAATGTTATTTGTTGTTATTGTTTTTTATTTTTATGGTTCAAAAAGATTACTTTAATCAGGCAATAATGACCTCTACAGCTATTTTATATAATTAAATTTATTTTTGTTCAAAAACAGAAGAAGCAGTAGAATGATCAATAATAATTTCTTTGATTTAAAAAAAAAGGATAATATTTTTTTATTAACCTAACTTTCTAGATTATTGCTTTTTGTGGTTCACAGAAGAAAAAAAGGATGATTAGCTTTATGTTGATTAACCTTTGAATAATGTTTTAGCTGGTTGGCTGATAATTTATTTAATTGATATTTGTATTGTGTAATATTATGATTTGATTGCAAACAATTAAAGAAAATTGTTTTTATTTGAAGATGTATTTCCTTTAATAACACATACCATAACTTACTTAGATGCTAGTATCGAATAATACTTCTAATAAAATGGCTATTAAGAAATAAATCAGAAAACCACACAAAAAGAAACAAAGAGTTCATTTTGATCCACAGAATAAAGACTCTGATGAGCAACAAATATCGAATTCGGTGTCAACAAGTAATGAAAATATGTAATACTTGCTTTAGAGGTATTAGAATTACATCGGCAGCAAGAGATATATTCAAGGTTTACCTCGAGTTAGTGCTTAAATTATCCCTAAGTGTTTGATAGGTTCAGAGGGAATGCAGTTATTTGGAGATCTTTAGATAACTGCAGATGGTATTGTAAGGTAATGCTCAGCGTTGAGTAGTGTTTGTTTTGGGTTTTCACAACTACAAGGAGAAAGTATTGAGTTACTTCGGGACTGTAATATCGTTGATCTTTCGTTTCTTTCTGGATTAGGATTACCAAAATGTTGCGCAGATTAAGCAATTAGGTTTCTGTATCATATTCCGAATTCAGTTGATCTTTCTAAGTTGCTGAAGTAAATAGAAGTTAAATTACATGAAATTCAATTATAACTTGTGAGTATTCAAATCTCAGATGAGTTTCTCATGGAAAAAGAAAGGTAGTTTAGAGAATTCAAGAATATGTGTATGAAATATCTTAAAACAAGATCTACAAAGGAGAGTATTGAAAATTTAATGGATTCAAATGATCAAGAAGCGGAAGGAGATGATGGCTTGATGCCTGATCGTGGGTTCTCTAAAGACGAAGCATATTTGTTACAGAATGAAAGATCTTCAGAAAGTAGAAATAATAATATGGAATGTCAAATACCATCAGAAAATAACATCAATTAGTAATTCCCTCCTTTGGAGATGTTTAGCTATGCGATTGGAAGGCTGAATTGTAAAGATAAAGATATCGAAATCGTCAATGTTGGGTATTCCAAGGGATATTTAGATTTTCTTGGAATAGACATCAGCTCTCTGACCTCCATTGCACTCAGGTAGAAAAGAGTTGATTTAATACATGAAAGCAAAGGTATCACAAATCTCTCTGCGAATGATCTCCTTAAGAGGATGATTCTTCGATAAAACACAGAATTCAAATCAAATATTGTAACTTTCGATGGATTTTAAATCTAAATATCCTAAACAACTAAGAATATCTAATTGCCAATAATTCCAAGTGAGTTGGGTGTGGATACGATAAACTGTGAATATTTATTCATAATAACTGAAATCGATGTGGATACATACGATCTTTAGAATTTAATTGAATACAGAAGGCAATTAGCTTATCAACCGAATTCATTGTCAATAGAAAATTTCATCAAAAGGGAGTTATCTTATTAGTTTGAAGATGTGGAATATTCGGTTTAGTCTGAGAATTTCTTAAGTAGATTCTATGAGAATAATCTAAAGGCGTTGAGATAAATGGAGGTGGAGAAATAGTAATAAAAGCAAGGTTAAAAGGGGATTAGTAGTTACAGAATGATTAATAAGGGAGAAAAAGTCAATCAAATTGATGTATGCAATATGATATGAAAAGATTAATAATATTAATTTGAGTACTTGTTTTGCAAAATAAATTGATAAATCATGATTTTTGTTTTCTCAAAACAGAAACTTAACTAATTTAATAGTAATAAATTGGAATTTTTTTCACAAACTCATTTTAAATTCTGCAATATTCACTTCGCAGAAATCAGGTCATAAAAATGTTTGAAATTATGTAAACCTTTCGAGAAGCAAATAGATTATCTTATTAATTCAGCTTGTTTGAACTCTTGTTACTGATTTAGAGATTACGATCAAAGATAAGAATGAGAGGAATTTAAGATTAAAAAACCACAACAACAAAAAATAGACAAATAAATAAAAGAATAGAGTCAATTTACGGAAATGGAAATCGAAATGGATATCGAAGAAGAGGACAACTATGATTCTAGCAGCAACTAAGATAAAGAACTAGCAGGAAAAGAAGGAGATCAAGAAAATTATGATCCCCATGATTCTGATAATAAACCTATTATTGTTTCTACAACCAACTCAACTTCAGCATCTTTGTGTTCTGATGAATTAACTATTTTTTCCAACACAGAATAGCCTAATAAACTTAAGAAAAAGAGACTTCGAAGAGTCAAAGTTAGTTTAATTCAAATAAGTCGTGGCCTCGAAGCTGGAATGAAACTCTTCGGTGATATTTCTATCTCCAATGACGGCGTGCTTAGATTATGTTCCGCGTTAAGCAACGTTAGCTTTGGGTATCAAGAAATGGTCTGTGAAAAAGTTGAATTCTTAAAAAACTAATAATTATTCAACATCTAATTCGAACATGGCTCAAATCTCCCAAGATGCTCCTTCAACGATGCAATAATGTATCTTTCCCGAGCTAACTATTCCAAATGTGTATCAGACTTATTGCATTAAATGGGCTCGATTGTTGGATATATCAAAGAGTAAATAACATAATTTCCAGTGACTCAGAGAATGCTTCTTCAAAAAGAGCTTGAATTTTAGGAGTTCACTAGATTTTGCTTTGAATATCTTAGGATCCATTACAGTAATGATAGGGATGGAGAATGCGACAGAGAAAGCAGAAATTAAACTGCTAAAAATGAATCCATAATGTACAACTCAACTTTGTTAACTGGGTTGGATCAAGACTCCAGATATTTCCAAGCGTTCTACGAGAGTGCATAAAGCAGTCAACAACGCTAAGAGTAACCCGTGTGCATGTATTCCTACGCAATTGGGAAGCTCAATCTGCAAGAGAAAGATTTCGATATCATCCATGCTGGATACTCCACAGGGTATATGGAACTGTTAGGGATAGATTACAATTCATTTGTATAAATGGCTATGAGATAAAAACGCGTAGATTTGATCCAAGATAAAAGGGAAATCACCTAATAATCAGCCAAAGGTCTATTCCAGAGAATTTTAAGAAATCCTAATATTGAACTTGAATCAAATATTCTCACATTTGATGGATTTCCTCTTAAAATTCGTCAACGCTCTCACAAGGTTTTCTAGCCTGGCTAGCCACCCGTTTGCTACTCCTTAGAATCTGGATTTATGTTTGCGATTGTCGAAATGGATGTGGATGTAGTTGATCTTTAGAATCTTATAAAATACAGAGAGTAGATTCTTAATAACCCAGAGGGTATGTCAGCAGATAACTTTATTTAGAAAGAGTTATCCTACAGATTTGAAGATGTGGAGTATTCTATTCATTCAGAGAGTTTTCTTGAGAAATATTATTAAGAAAATATTGCTGCTCTTAAGAAGCAATAGCAACGCAAACAAATAGTGCCTCAACCTTGTAGGTATAGAGTTCTGAAAGAAGGTGAACAACCTAATTGTGCTCTAACTTAGTAAGTTATTTTTGCATCATCTTGAGATTGAAGGAGAAAAATCATTGAGAAAACATATACCCTCCTCATAGAAAAATAAGATTATTACTAATTAATTTTTAAAACATTTTTTTTGTTCCCTGAAGAAAATACAGCGATAAAGCGTTTTCTCTTCAGTTACTATTTCTATTTTTTTGTTATTATACTTCTGTCTTTTTTGGTTTGAGGAGCATATTGTTTTTCTTGAGATTCAAGATCTTTTTAGATTAATTCATCCACTTTTGATATCTTGTAAGCAAATAAAAAACATTAAAGTGCTTGAAGTTTTCAAAGATGTTTTGTTTAGATAGTGATTTTAATATTAAAAATTTTTTTTCCCTTCTGAGATTTCTCGCAAAAATAAATAAGAAAATACTCTCTATTAGGTAAAAGTCAAAGGATTGGGAAACAATATCTCTCTCAAAAAGCACATATTTTCTGTAATAATGTTCATTTTCATTTTTAATACAATTTTTTGATAAAATTAATGAAACTAATGATTCTTAGTAGTAATTATTTCTAAGATATTAGGAAGCTTTAAGGGAATGCTATCCTTTTGATATCGTTTTTCGTTTATTAATAAATATGGTGAAGGTTCATGACTACAAAGGAGAAGTATTAATTTAGATATTTTTAGAGGGCAAAGGTACTCCTCCTTGCTGATTGTGTTCCACGTTGAATAAATTGAATTATATCATTATATTATTTAGATAAGTAATTTTTTTGTAGTTTTATGTATTGTTTTGAAGGGATAGTTATTGAATTCTACTTTTCATCTATCTATGAATCTATACCTGCATTAATTTCCCTGTCCAGTAGATTCTTCAATATCTTTCAGTTTTTATACATTAGATTTGTAGTATTTCTCAATGAATTGTTCAGCATAAATCGAATATTCAACGTCCTCAAATTTATACGATAATTCCTTCTAAATGAAGGTCTCAAGTGGTAAAACTTGTTGGTGAATATCATTTTTACCTTTGCTTATGAATTACTCTCGATATTAAATTAATTTTCTTAGATCGACACAATTCACATCGATTTTTGTTATCACAAATAGATACTCATCACAGATACTTAGACAGCTAGAGAATTCATCAGGAAGTGTTATCTTTCTCACTTCTTGGAAGATCTTTATTGGGAATCCATCGAATGTGATAATATCATTATCACACTAGATTTTGGAATGTAGCTGATTCCTTTGGAATAGCATTTGAATCGTCTATTGGATCAGAGAAGATTTGTTTAATGCCAAGTCTACTTGCTTGCTGCGAAGAGATATCGATGTGAGAGAATCCTAATCTATTCCTAGCAGCTCCAAGAACCCCAATGAATAGCCCGTATTTGAAAAATCATAATCTCTTTTCTTTAGATCCACTCTGCCAATGAGGTAGCTGAACAGAGGAGTGTTGGTTGGTTGATGATTTTTAAGTTAGTCGAAGCAATAAGCAATAAATTTTTAGTACTGAATTTCTTTAGATTCAAAAAATTATGAAGAAAAATGGAAATTGTCAATTTCCTCTTATATTTCCATTGTAATCTTATCATGTTATTCCAAGAGTCTTATTAGAATAACTGATTCAGGGAGTTGAGACAACAGTGGAATTGCAGCGGCTGCCTGATGGATCTATCTTGTTGAATGTGTTCTGCTGCTATAGTGAATCTCAAATTCATTATGTTCATATCTTTGTGGCAAGGAGACCTATTCGCAAGAGGCTGGAAAGTGCCCAAGACTCTAATTATTTAGTGTTGAGAACAATCTCACAATTCCTTCAGAGCAAACTGATAAATCACCCAATCATTAGATTGCATTTCGCATGCTGCCGCTGGAAAGAATGCTAAAAATATTGAAGATTTGGTTCTCTTGCCTATAAGAGCAGAGGCAGTATGGAAAATAGTTGGTTTCATTAGTTCTTCTGCAAAAGTTATTTTATTTCTTAGATCCACAGACTATGTTTGAAATCATTGAGGTAAAATTATTCTCAACATTTTTACAAGGAACTCCAAGATTCTTAGTTTAAGGGGTTGCAAGCTTAGAAGAGGTATCATCAGATTTATTCACCTTTAAGGCTTCTTCTACTAAATCTGATTTTGATGCAGACATTTCTATCTCCATAAATATTGGATTTGATCCAATCAAAATAATTGAGAAATAATAATTGGTTCTTGATTCTTTAAATAATGTATATTAAGTTTGTTTTCCTTCTGGTGTTTCTTAAAATATCCTTGCTGGGGGTTTGAAAATGATTAGAATCCAAAAGAATTGATAAGTTGGATCAAATAATAGATTACACTTTTTCTGGAATCTTTTTATTAATTGAGGAGTAATATTTATAAATTGAAAAGAAAATGCAAGATGTACTTGGGTTAAAATGATATTCTTTCTTTCTAAGTTCTCAGTTTGTTACTAAAATAAAATAATTATAAATATTTTATTTTTGAAATCTTGATTTATTTGAGAGTTTTCCTTGGAAAAGGTATTATCATTTTTAGAATTGATCTCAGAAATTGAAGTCTAAGTTGAACTTGGCTGAAGAGTGTTATTAGAACTGAGCTTGATTTGGTGATCATCTTCTTGTGGTTTTCTCTTACATTTTTAACCTTTTTCAGGATCATCTTTTTCACCTTTTATCTATGAACTTATACCTGCATCTATTTTTCAGTTGAATTGATGACTCTTCTATTTCTTTCAGTTTCTACACATTCGTTTTGTAATATTTCTCAATGAATTGCTCTGCAAATATCGAATATTCAACGTCTTCAAATTTATATGATAATTCCTTTTAAATAAAGGTCTCAGTTGGCATAACTTGATGTGAACTATCCTTATTCCCCATGTTTATGAACTTTTCTCGATATTTAATTAGGTTATTTAAATCTACACAATTTACATCGATTTCTGTAATCACAAAGAGAAACTCATCGCAGAAGCTTTGATAGCTAAATAATTCATCAGAAAGTGGTAACTTCTTCACCTGCTAGAAGATCTTTATTGGGAATCCATCGAATGTGATAATATCACTAGAGAAGGAGAAATTTTGATGATTCTGATTTCTTGCAAATAGGATTTGAATGACCTATTGAATCAGAGAAGATTTGTTCAATACCAAGTCAATTTGCTTGCTACGAAGAGATATAGATGTGAGAGCTTCCTGATCTATCCCTAACAGCTCCAAGAACCCCACTGAATAGCCAGCACTTTCAAAATCATAATCTCGCATTTTTAGATCAACTCTGCCGATGAGGTAGCTGAACAGAGAAGTGCTGGTTGATTGAAGGTTTTTAAGATAGTCAAAGCAATAAGCAATAAATTTTTAGTATTGTATGTCTTTAATTTCAAGGAATTCTGAAGAAAGATGTAATTTATCGATTTCATCTTAGATTTCTTTGGTAATTTTATCATTCTCTTCCAATAGTTCTATGAGAGTAGCTGATTCAGGAAGCTGAGACAGCAATGGAATCGCAGCGGCTGTCAGATAAGTCTATCTTCTTGAATGCATTATGCTACTAGTGAACCTCAAATTCATTATGTTGATTTCTTTGTACAATGAGACCTATTCACATGAGGCAGGAAAGTGCCCAAGACTCGAATTATTTAGTGTCGAGAACAATCTTACAATTCCTTCAGAGCAAACTGATAAATCTCCATACAATTAAATAGTATTTCGCATACTACCGCTGGAAAGAATGCTACGAATATTGAAGATTTTGTTCTCTAGCCGATAAGAGCAGAGGCAGTAAGGAGAGCAGTTGGCTTAATGAGTACTCCTACAAAAGTTGAAGGATTTCTTAGATTTACAAACTGTTTTTGAAAACTTAGCAGATAGGCAAATGACTCCAAGATTTTTAGTCTGAGGGAATGCAAACATAAGCTTAGAAGAGGGATCGTCATGTGAAATTATCTTTGACTCATCTTCTTCTTCTTTTGCTTGATCTGCTTTTGAAGCAAACATTTCTATCTACATAAAATTTGGCTTTGATACAATCAAAGAATTTGAGAAAGGTAAGAATTTATAATTAAAAATATTGTTATTTTTGCATGCTTTTCTCTAGGTGTCTCGAAAATCTGATTGGGGTGTTTGATCAGAATGGATCTAATCCTAATTTGCAGATAAATTAGCTTCTGCAGTTTATTACACCTAGCCTGAAATTGGCACAATAGATCAAAGAGTAAAGTTCATAATCAAAATAAAAAGACAAAATGTAATTGGTAAGGGGGTTCATAACTTATTCATTCTTTTATTAATTCGATTTAATTAAATAACCGCGGGGTGTTATTTGATTTTACAACTTAAAAAAAAATAACTAACTAAATTAGCTAGAGTAATATCTTTTTTTTCAAAAGCAAATAAATAAATACTATTACATAAAAACTTTCTTTTTATTTGCTAATCATCTGACAATATTCTTATATTTGCAAGATACTGCTCTCGAATATTCCTCGAACTGCTTAAGTGATTCTAAATTTTCTTTATAATATTTCTCAAGAAAATGCTCAGAATGTATTGAATATTCCACATCTTCAAATCTTTTAGATAGTTCGCGCTGAATGAAGGTTTCTATTGGTAATACTTAACGACTGCTTAAAAGTTTCTACCTAAATGAAATCAAATCTTAAAGTTGATTTATTTCTACGTCGATTTCAGTCACAATAAAGATGAATTCATTATGATCTTTAAATATACTAGGGAATTGATCTGGCACAGGTAATTTATTACATTATTAGTATAATCTCAGAGGAAATCCATCAAAAGTCACAATGTCTGAAACAAACAGGCAATTCAAGAGATGATTGTTCCTCTGAAAAAGTCCATAAGCTGACTATTTGTTAATCTCCTATTTACTCATTATTAAATCAATCTACTTTTATCTTAATGCAATATTAACAAGAGACTGCTAGTCGATTCCTAACAACTCCAAAAAACCATTCGAATAACCTGCATTTACGATTTCACAATCCTTCTCTGATAAATTAATCCTTCCTATTCCATAGGTAAAAATTGGGCTACATGAGGAACCTCCAGAGATATTCCCTTGTTCTAAAACCTTCTCTCTTTCGTTCAAATAGCTAAAACAGTATTCAGAGAATTACTAAAACAAAACTTTTTTTTCATGCAAAAGTTTCTATGTAATTTTGAGATCACTTATTTCTTTTTTCAATTCCAAAGCCTGCAGTTCCGTTTCTTAGAGTAGCGCGAAGGTTGCATATTAATTAGGAACTTTCTCTAGAAACTTCAATGCATCAGCAGTTGAGACTTTGCTGACTGAAGTAACTGGTGCTAGTTTTAGATTTGTCAACCCTGCTTGCTTCTTAAATTCAACTAATTCACAGATCGTTGGATAATATCCTAAACTTACATTGTATAATGCTGAAGCTAATCGGACTGTTCCATCTTTGGCTATTGATAAGTCTGCAAAGAGTTTGATGTCATCATTTGAGTGTAAAAAAATATTTCGATAATCGATTGGGGAAATTCTATGAAGCTTTTGGCTTTTCTTGTAGTTTCTTGGATTCACCTTAAGACATACAGACGAAGAATTATTAGAGTCTTCATCATCATCTTCGTTTTTGTATTGTTGTTTAGTGGTTTCTATCTCCATTTTAAATCACACGAATTTTGAAGATTTATAAAATAATTAAAAATTCTTTGCTTTCCACTCATTTAATCTTTCAATAATTAGTTGTGTGCAAACATTCTATTAGAAAAATAATGCTTAGAAAAGAAGGATTATCTTACAAAATTGACAGAAATAACAAAATAGATTCCAGATTTATCTATTCTAATGGAAAAAAGTAACAACAGCTGAAAGGGATTACTACAAATAGACTTTTCCAAAAAATAACAAAACAAATAATTGTTGGCTTTGTGATATCCTGAGTTTTTTCAATTAATGGATCGATACCCGCATTTGTTTGAATTACATTTTTTTTAGAGCTCAATTTCTTGCAGCTTTTGCACATTTTCAGAGTAATACTTATCAATGAATTTTTCAGAATGAATTGAGTATTCAATGTCTTCAAATTTATATGATAGTTCTTTCTAAATAAATGTATCTATCGGCAAGGAAGAAGAAGAAGACTAAGACTGATCTTTAGAGGGACTTTTCTGAGCAGCTATCAACTTCTATCTATATTGAATTAAATTCTATAAATCAACCATGTCAACATCTATCTCAGTGAGACAGAATGCATATTCCTTATGGGATTTCAAGATTCCATCGAATTATTTGGGTATTTTAATCTTCTTAACAGACTATGAGATTTTAATAGGAAAACCATCAAAAGTCACAATTTCAAAAACACTGTCAATATTTGATTTCAGTCGACTTCTCTAGAAAAGTCCTTCCAGAGATTGTTCTAAAAGATCAGCTTTATTTGAAATCAAGTCCATTCTTTTATTTCGAAGTTAAATCTATGCTAGAGACTCCTAGTCTATCCCAAGTAACTCTAGGAATCCAATTGAATATCCAGCGTTTTAAAAATCAATGTCCTTCAAGCCAAGATTAACTCTACCAATAGCATAACTATACAAGGGAGAGATTTATCCTTGCTATGATGTAATATAGCTGAAGCAATATTCGTTGAAGGATTGGAATTCTTTATCTTTGTTTTCAAGAAATTACTTCGAAATAGGTAATGTAGCAATTTCATTTGAAATTGAGTTTATTAGCTTGTCATTTGCTGATAAGAGCTCAATAAGAACAGGCGCTGCAGGTAGCGGAGATAGTAATTGAACTAAATCAGTAACTGGATGCTTTTGTTTCGATGGTATTGAAGTGAATCGTAGATTTACAGAATTCATGCTTTTTTGAAATGAAACTTAATCACAAGTTGTCGGAAAATACCCAAGACTAATGGAATGTATCGCTGAACACATTCTGACAACTCCCTCGGGGGTCATGGAGAGAGCACCAAGTAACTGAATTTCATCGTGTAAAAAGAAAGAAGACAGAATAGAGTAGATGGTTAAGGAGTTATTGTTGTTATTATTTTTAAAAATTGTATGGTTATCTTCGTCAAAGGAAGTGTCATTCTTTTTATCATTTGTTGAATCATTGGTGATACACTAAGAGGGAAGAAATGAAGATTGAAAAGAATGATAACTTTAACCAGGAAGAGTTTCAAAACTCGAGTGAACTCTTGAAGAAGTTGAGGAGTTATTGCAATCCATTTATAATGAAAAGGAATTTGGTATTGCTTCGATATCCATGAGGACTCAATTAAAAGCGATATTTGTGTGTTATTAATAGACAATATTTATTAAAATTTAATCCATAAGACTAAATAATACAAAAGCAAGTTTTCTTACTGATAAAAAGAAAGGTCTTATCTTCCACACACAAAAATAATAAAGTTAACAATTTTAATTATCAAAAGGCAATATTTAAATGTCTTTTTGTAGGCAAATTTTACAATTAATTCATAAAATTTCCTTGTTTTCGCTAACTTCATTTCAAATATTAATCACTTGAGAATTTTATTGATGACAATGATGATAGCATCATTTAATTAATCTGAATTAGCCTCCACATTCTCAGTGTAGTATCTATTAATGAACTTCTCCTAAAGTATCTACTATTCGATGTCTTCATATTTCAATGATAATTCTTGATAAATGAATGTAGTACTATTTCAAATCTACCAATCTTGTAATAAATAGCAATGATTCATCAGAAATAGGATTTATTAGATACTTACAAATAAATGTAAACTGATGTTAAAGAACGAATTCTAATGAAATAAAAACACTCTAGAAGTAGTTTTGTGGATATTTTTTATTATTGTGTTTAATAAAGTTTTTTTTGGGTTTAAAACGCATGCTTATTCTTATTTTTTTGAACATCTAAATACCATTTTCTCTTTTATAAAATCTCCCCATTAAGCACCCCAAACAAATTCCCTTTGAAAAAACCTTAAGAATGAATTTCCCATGCATAATATAATGAAATATCAGTTTAATTGATATTCATCATCAAGCGGTTAAACTGTAAACGCTATTCTTTCTTCAAAGCAAATTAAAAATTGAAAAGAAGCATTAAAGCTTCAAATTTTCCCAAGGAGGGCATGGGATTTCAAGGGAGATTTAACTGAGGAGTTGAAGAATACTCCATCTTTTTCTCTTCCTTATGAGGTGATATTTCAAATAACATGGAGCAATTTATGGATTGATGTTTTCTTTAAATATTTTTTAAAGTAAAAATAAACATACATACTATTTCATCTCCATATCATAAAGATAGATAGTAATGATTATCAGATAAGGACTAGTCTTTTGCTTTGTATTTCAGGAATCGAAGGCCTGCCGTTTCTCCTCTGGTAAGCGACCTTCTTAAGATCTCCCCTCCTTCTTCTTCTGGATTAATTCCCATGTTTTTTTTGTAAATAAACAAATCATTTTATCATATTATCGAAAATAATATTTCAATATCAATCATTATTTTTTAAATCATTTACAGATTTTTTGGAGATCTTTCGTCGGTCATCTATTATATAAAGGCGACAGATCCTCCTCTTCTTTATCCGCATCTTCCTTCTCATTGTTATCACTTCGCTACCTCCTTTTCCCTCGCATCTTTTTATATTACTTCCTCCTCTGCGTCGCTCTTCTCCTCCTGATAATTCTCCATCTCAGTGCTTTGGAGACTCATTCTAGATCCTTAACCTTTATGTAAACTTAAATAAAAAATTTTCTCCTGTTTTAGCATAACATTTCTCCTGGTTTAGTCTGGTTTTTCTTGTAGTTTATTATTTGCCCTCCATTCCTCCTACTCTAACCCGCCATTCTTCTTGGTTTAGCCTGAAGCGAAAATTTCTTTGGTGGATTCCAAGAAGTCTAATTTATTAGAAGAGACTCTAGATTCTAAGATTCTTGGTCGACAACTCTCATCTCAGATCATATCTTCCCTCAGATCATCAATGAAGAATCAAATTTGTTAGTTTTCTTAGAATACAATCAACAAATAGTAATAATTTCTTCATTCTTGATCTCAGTGATGATGTGTTCTAGAGAGAGAGAAGACAAGGATCATAAAAATAATACAATTCAAAATGATTTTTTGTAGATTTGTGTGTTTCTAAGTGTCGATTTATAGGACTCAAAGTTAATAATTATTCATTTGATTTCATTTATTTCTTTTTATTGATGTATCTTTCTCTCAAAGAATCCATTAATAATTGTGTAAAATAATCTTTTTGATCTAACATTGTTAATATGAGTTGTCAATTGAATAATTTCAACAACAACATCTCTTTCAGCACCAATTTGTGCGAAGAGGAGCCTACAACTTAATTACTATCTTCTGTTGTACTAGTAAGCAGTACAATAATAAAGGTAGAAATATTTGAAATCTCAAAATAATCCATCTAAAGATATTACATCAATTTACTCAAAATCCTACTTAAAAAAGATTTGAATTCAATCTGTCTCCCTCCCCAAATATCTTTTAATTTACTGGACTTAATTGCGTGATGGGAGGGGGGGGGGGAGGGAGATTCCTCTTATGTCTAATATTTTTTGATGAAAATCATTAGATTATCTGAGGAATCTACTTGATCAAAGCATTATTTACAGTTATTTAATTGAATTTGACTTATGAAATGCACAATACTACATAGATTCATTTAACTATTAGCCTATATTTACATGGGTATTTTAACCTCTCAATTTACCTTAATGCTTTTAGATTCTCTGAGTAGAATTCACTCAAAAAATGTTCTGAGTGAATGGAATATTCTACATCCTCGAACCTGTAAGATAACTCTTTTTAAATGAAAGTATCGATATTCTTTTTTAAATTATTGCTGTTAATACTTTGTCTGTATGCAATTAGATCCTAAAGCTAAGCTAGATCTACATCGATGACATTCATCACGAATAAATATTCCTATCTTTACTAAAGAGAACTTTAGAATTACTCTGGAACATCCATTTTGAGTGTCTTTTTGTAGATCTTCATTGGGAATCCATCAAAAGTCACAATATTTGCTTCAGTTGTGGAAAAACCAGATTCATTGGTATTTTGAGATCGCTGTTTAATTCCATGAATAGCTTGCCGAATTATTTCCCTTTTATCAGGAATCAAATCGATTTTCTTATGTCTAAGTTGAATCGTTGCTAGAGAATCTTAATCTAAACCGAGTAATTCTAAGAAACCAGCGGAATAACCTGCATTTCTGATGTCGATATCTTGCTTTTCTAGATCGATTCTCCCGATTGCATATGTGAACATCTATGAAGTTTCTGCATAACATTTGTTTGTCTCTAACATATCAGCCCCATGCCAACAACAACAAAGACAACTTCCAGACATTGTGTCTTAGGTAGATTCTGTATTATCTGTGCTGCTGTGGAATTTATGGTGTTTTGAAGCATATTTTCTATGGTATCCTTCATTTAGTTCTGATATTTCTTGGCTTGAACTAGTATTATTATGTATTTATTCTTGATCTTAAATAATAGAATTTCCATAATATGTGTTCAAGTAGTTGAAACAAAACTAATTGAAGGCTTCGAATTATTAATTTTTCTCTTAAATAAGCTACTCTGAGACATTCATTTCTGTGATTTATTTCTTCATCGATTTTTCCTTTTTATCCACATTCGAAAGCACATCCAAAACAGCAACAGCTTCAGGTAATTAAGATACTAGCTTCACGGCATCAACAGTTGGATGCTTTTAAATTGATTTAATAGGCAGGAATCTCAAGTTGAAGACCTATGGAACTTTGAGAAATGATATTTGATCACATTCTGATGGAAAATAACCCAGATTTACATTGGAAAAAACTGAACAAAGACGTAAGATTCCATCAGCGCTGACAGACAAATCACCGAAGAGTCTCATCTCGCTGTATTAGCTGCAGTTAACGATAATATTGGAGATGTCAGTGATATTGTAATTTGGAGGTTCTTGTTTTGCTTCATTTTTAGGAAGTTCTTTTTTGACGCAACTAGTAGCTGATTCGATTACGAGAGAGTGTTAAGTAGATGGATTATTTGAGATGCTTTAAGAAGAATAATTCCTCAAATTATCTGCTTAAAATAGAGGAAGTCCATAAGAGACATTATTACACATATTATCCTGTTATGAAGCAGGAGTAATATCAAAGAATTGTGTTTCTATATCCATTTCGAAGAGAAGTGAATTATCAGAAACTTTTGCTTTTTGGTGATTTCTTTTGGTTGGTTTTTTGTTTTTTTCTTCTTCTTCTCGCAAGAAATAAACAATCATACTTAGAAGAAATCAAACATTAATGAATTTGGGTGGTAAAATACTGATTCTTGATATTAATACCACTGATTAAACAAATAAAAGAAGTAATTGCAATCATGCACTCAACATAAGTTGATTTTCATTTTCGAAAAGGTTCTTTTGTTCCATAACAATTAATTTTACCATAAAAAAGCTTTGATTTTTCAAATAAGATGACAAAATTGTAATACATTGATTTAAAGAACACAACAAAGCGACTGAAAATCAAATTCCTCTGTTCCCCTATATATTTTTTTAGAATTGAAAATCAATCATAAAGTTTCTTTGATCTTTCTTTTTTACAAATATTCGAAATAAATAAAAATTTTAGATTGAAATTAAGTAAACAATATCATTCTTGATGAAAAAATATCTTTAAAAAATAGAGTTAGACATTTAAAAATATCAGTATTTCTCTATTGAGGATACTTCTTCAAACCGTTCAAGAGTTAGTTTATTTGGAGAGCGAAATGCGAAAGCAAATACATAAGGTTCATTATTAAGGAATTTATTTTCAATAAGGCTAGCATTCACATTCTTTTTGTCAGGATAGTCAGAAAAATCAATGTAATGTTCTTCGAAATCTACTCTGATTTCTATCTTCATGCCTTTTTAAGCGATGGGATTAAGATCCTAGCCACGAATAATTTTTGAACACTCTGTAATAGGACAATGATTCAAGAAATGCTTTGAGAAACGTTGATTTTGGATATTATATACCCACTGATTATTTTTCATAGAGAAAGGCATGACTCCAACCATCAAATATGGCACTGGTTATTGATAGAAACGGAACTGAAGCTTATATTTCTTGGTTTTGTCAAGAGGATAGTCTAAAAAATATTGAGCTTAAGTTTTTGAATCAATTGTTAATTCTCCATCTTTTCCTTGGATTTTATTTTCATTTTAGCTGCCACTGATAATTGGACAAATTAGACACTAAAGTTCAGAGAGGTCAATGTTATTCTCTCCAATAAATGATTATTAAATAGTGTTGTCCACATTGTGTGCTAATTGCTAAAGTTCTGTTATTGTTTATGAAAATCCAGTCAATATTGTAGAAGCATCCTTCCATAAGAATTCATTGGATTGAAACAGAATATTATTCCTAATTAAATCAAGCTGGGATTTGATATTTTGAGATTCGCAGCTACTCGAAGCCTTAATTATTCCATTTTGCAGAGTTTTTTGTATCTAAGAAGGAGATTAATAGCGCTCAACTTCTTTGGCCAGATTAAGCTTAATGAAATTTAGTTTTTCCTTGATCTACTAGATGATTGAGAACACTGAACCAAATTTGTTAGTGTCTATATGAGACTTTTTGTATTGGTTTTAACTTTATTGCTGAGAATTGATGAATATAGCTAGTTTTGTGAAATATTCTTCAATATCGATTTCTGGTTTTTAGGGTGAGTTTTTATGTACATCGAAATGACACTTTCCACAGATCAGCTACATGAACTTATTGCCACAGTTTTTATTCACACAGACTCTGTCAGCCTTTCGCTTGGGACAATTAATGCAGTAGGGAGGTTTGAATCTCCTTATTTATTCTTCAACTAAAGTCTTAATATTAGTGATTTCAATATCTTAAAAAATGACCTTTTAACGCTATTTGAGGCTTTCTTTCTCATCGGTGAGTTTTACGCATTCTTTGACTTAGTTAGATTTTTAGATTTACAGGTTATTTATTAGCCCAGGCTCTCTTATTGTTGATGTTTCAGCCTTAGCTTTCATAGAAGGTTTTTCAAAAGATAGTTGAAGAATTCAAATGTTCTTTTACTAATTTGTCTTTTGAATTACAGTTATTGTAGTTTTTATTTTAGAACTCTAAATAGATTTTTTTACTCAACTATCTATTCTGACGAAAACTATTGTACAAATGAATTGCCTTCAAATTACAAAAATAGTGGCTAAAAAATATTTGGAATAACCATATTTATAATAATTACAACCATCATAATTACAATAAAATCCTCAACAATTCTAATAGTGCAAAAGTGGATAATATTATTAAAATTAAGAGATTCATTTCAAATCTAATCGTATTTCAATTACCAAATTTAATGAAACTCCTAAAATAACACTTTTTTTTTAATTAAGCTTATGAGACATTTCTTAGAAATGAGATCATAGATTCATCTAGTTTCTTGATAGCTATTTGCATTTGTTTTTCAATGAAGGAAACTTCTAATTTTGAACTTTTCTCAGAACTAATCAAATATCATCAGCTTCTCAATTCATAAGATATTTCTTCAAGCGATTCAATAGTTATTTTATTTGAATTATAAAATGCAAATGCAAAGACATATGGCTCCTTCGTATTATTCTTCTCATGTATAAACCTACTCTATGGATGATTCACATTAACATTTACCCTGTCAGGAAAATCAGTGAAATGTACATAATTTCCTTCAAAATCAACACTAATTTCAATCATCATATCTTTCTCTGGAATACGACTAAGATCATCCCCACGGATAATCCTTGAACATTCTACATCTGGACTGTTGTTATCCAAGAATCGCTTTGAAAAATACTAATTCGTGATATTATAAACCCATTCATTTTAAGCCAACGAATAAGGCATGACTCCTACGGCAACATCCCGCACTGGCTGTTGATTGAACTTAAAGAGCAATCTGTATTTCTTCGCTACGTCCAGCTGATAGTCTAAGAAAACTTGCATTTAATTGTTTGATCCGTTTGTGATCGTTAATTTTCCATCTTTTGCACTTATCCCGTAGGATGTGTAGTTTATCTTTCCACAATTCTAGCCATCAAGTCCTACGCTGTACTCGCATTTCAGCTGAGAGATATCTATTTTAAATCCTTCAATAAACGATTTTGTGATTGTTTGACTCATGGTTTCAGTTGATTTCTAGAGTTCTTTAAGAGTTTTAGAGAATGTTTCATATTTGTTGGAGAATTAATTATCTTCCCTTTTGAATTAGTTGTTTTTAAACTAAATAGAATTTTTAAGCAAATTGAGCTGCTCTTGGATGCTTTCAAATGAACAGGATGGCATCAGTGATGTGTCTATGATGTTTTTTAGAAGCTCAGGTCTTTTAGAAGGAAGTTATGATTTGAAATTGATGAGTTCTTAGTTTAGATTTGATCGAAGATAATCTAACTTTTGCTTAATTTCCTTTATTTCTGAAAATATTTAAGTAAGGCATGATATTTCAATATGTGGTTAATAATGTTGTCTGTTATTGTGCTCTTAGCGCCCTTGGGAGTTGAGAAATATTGCTAGTTTTGTAAAATATTCTTAGATGTCGATTTCTGGTTTTGTTGCGACATTCTTATGAGAAGAAAAGTGGCACTTTCCACAGATAAGTTACATAAAATTGTTTCCACAGCTTCTGTTGACACAGACTCTATCAGCTTTTCTACTTGGACATTTTTAGCAGTAAGGAGGTTCAAATGTATTTAATTACAAGGCAACAAAATTTTAAATGTTGGTATTTTCGATTTCATGTTTAGTTGTTTGTTCTTTTTCTTCTGCAGGTATTTTATGGTCTTTTCTTTATAAGGTTTTGATTGTAGTTGAAATAGCAAGCTTCTTTACAAGTTCAGGTTCCAAATTTTCAGATTCCTTGAGTAATGAAGATGTGCTCTAAGGATTGAAAATATCAGATCTTGATGTTCTTTTTCTGCTCATAACAATTTAAAACCTTCAATATTTTTAATTTTTCTTGATTGTAAATGATTTCCCAAAATATATTCGCTGCCAGAAAATAGAAGTGAATTCGTGGCCTGATAAAGTTAGTTTTTTAAAATTTACAATCAATTAACTGATTTAATCAATTACCTTTCCTATGCTTAATTGTTTGTTTCATGGAAAAAATCTTTGTTATTTTTTATTTCAGAGGCAACTTGTTTTTTATTTTCTGAAAGAAACACACAATATTAATTTTTTGTAAAGCAAAGATTATATTAAGCTTAGAAGAAAAAGATCTTGATACTAAGAATGCATTTTATTTGTATCTAAAAAATAATTACTAAATTATTTTTAAATCAAACTATTAAGATTATCAATAAATACCTTTTGTAAGTTTCAAAACCCTGCGCAATTTTCGTTTTCTAATAAATTTTATTTTTTTAATATTTTTTTCTAAAATAAGACTAAAAGCAGTTCTTAATTCTTCAAAAAAATAATTAGAAATTTGATTATTTATTACATTCTAAGAAGTAAACTTCTAAATATCTCTTTAATCTTACTTCAAAATAAAAAGGGATGATTAAAGCTAAATTCTTATTTAATTATTTGGTGAAAAAAGGAATTACTAAACAATCAGCCACGCAGAAGGGGTAATTCAATCTAAGCCAGAAAAAGCGTGATTTCTTTTTAGAAACCAAATATTTTTGTTTATTTGAAGAAAATACTTTAGAAAAATGTTCTTTCAGGAAATCTATTAACTACCTTCTCTATCTTTCTCGTTAGTGCCCAAATCAGTTTATGATATATTCTTGACATAACCTATTCGTGCTTCCATAGTGATCAAGCGCAATAAAATAAGATTAACATATTTTGTTTTACATTTCATATTTATTCTTTCTTTATGAACTTTTTATGTTTATTTCTACCTTAAATATCACAATCTTTAATTCTTTAAATTTTCCACGTTATTTTTACTAAAAATTCTTCTCATCTTCTTCATTTTTTAAAAAACCAAGTAAAAACACCTCAAGACAATTTTCTAACCCTGAATCATCAAATTATTATTTTGTTTTCTTATCTAATAAGCAATCTTGTAAGCTGGCAAATCGTCAGATGTATATTAATCTAAATATCATTATTATTCTTTAATCAAATTTATCTTATGGGGATTTCTTCAATACAACTGCTGATATTGATTTGTCAATTTGAAAACTTAAATCCTTTTGGGTTTTCTTTTTTATCTTACAGCGCTTAATTTCAAAATAATTCAAACTTATTACGCCCCCTCCCCTCTTCTTAATTTTCTTATTACACCTCCTTCTTAATTATCGTATTATAGATTATAGATTCTGTCACCCAAAGCGTTTAGGTAAGACTCTTCTTTGGTTGAGAATCTGATTTTGAATTTTTCTTGGTCTCGCTAATCTCGTAATCATTAGAAAATTCTAGCAATCACTAACTTATAGAAGAAGATAAATACTGAATAAAAATGCTCTATTAAAGAAAGAAACAAGATCGCTAATCTTAAAATGTCTTACTAAAACTGAGTATGATGTATAAGCCATATGAACCAATTTGCATTTGCTTACTATGATATGAAGTTACAGTGAGGAAGGAGCAAAGCAAGAAAAAAATAGGAGGTTAAATAAAATAACAGATAGAAGAAAAAAAAAATAGTTATCAGTGAAGGGAAGGATTAAACCTTAAGCAAAGGGAGTTTAATAAATATACTTAGGTTTTTATTTTTTCTACTTATCTTTCGAAGTGAAAACAACAGCAAAACCAAAGGAAAAACTAAGATTCTTATGCGAAACTTCTTGAAGCGGATCGCAAGATTGTCGACGATTCGTGAGTTCTATGTGTACAACTGCGAGACCCTATTCAAAAAATGCAAAAAGCCTTAACTCGTTAGCCAGCTGATTTTGCTCATTGAGTACATCAACGTTTTTACATTATCCCTCAATGAATCAGTCATTGATACGTTCTAGACCCGTAATATTATTATGGGATAGCTCGGGTATGTATCTTGGGCAAATATCAAGAATTCCACACAGAAAATTTTCATCTACATTCAGGTCTGCGAACATGCTGCTTTTTTAATTTTCCTGATCGGTTATTACCTCTATTATTGCGCTAAACAAAAGTAATTCATGAGAAATCCTATGTTGACCTTCTTCATCCAAACTTACAGTGCCTAGATGATACCAGGGTTCTACTTCTCTGCATATGTTGGTAGTATTGCTGGTTATTCAAATCTAGCAGCTGGTGCTTTAATGTCGATATTCTATTTTCGGCATTCCCATAATAACTACTACAAAGCTGAAGACTACTCTTCGAGAAAGCAAGACAATGGGGAAGTGTTTAAGTATTTAATTACATTTTTACTTATAGTCATCCTGAACCATATGAGTAAGTCATTATTTTACTTAGCTCCATTGTTTGTTTCAGTCATTGGAATTGGATAGTATTTAGTGGAAATGCCATTCTACAATGATAAAATGTGCAAGTTGCATATTTCTTTGAATGTGACACTTTTCGTGTACAGTATCTTAATGATGGTGCACGTTATTGGAGACGATTAAAAATGGCTGGTATAAGCGTTGCTGGTTGCTATACCAGTTTGCTTTGTCTGTGGCACGAAAATCTATTAATTTAGGAAAAAATAAATATATTTGAATGTGCTTGCTGGGGATGTAGTCAGCAAAATGCGAGAAATGAGCTCAAACACAGGTAGGAGTTCATCCAGAAGAAATGATGAACCGAAGAATAAAATCTCAGCGATTGAGTATGTAGCGAGAAATATGCTTTAGTTCAATAAAGCGGATGCTAGTTTTAGAAGTGAAAAGACGTTTTTCCTAGGATAAATAGAGACCTAAGCGTTCGACGACAAGCAAACTGTGGAGATAAATCCTTAGTAGAAACTCACGGAAAGAGTGGAAAAGTAATTTATCTTAGATACTTTTTTATCTGAAAAGCAAGCTGAAACAGATCAATCTCTTCATTCATATCTCTGTGCGCTTTACGAGAGTTACTTTGCGTCACAGAAATCAGTAAATCTGAACGATTACGGGTATTTATTTTATCTTCTAGAAGAAAGTAGAAATTTCCCAAAGCTGTTAGTTCGAATCGCTGAAATCAAAAGAAGGAAAGGAGGCTCGCTGAACGCAGATGAGGAGTCAGCGTTGAATTACCTTATGCATGAACAGCAAGAGACATTAAGTGCTGAAGAAAAAAATGGGCCTCCCACTGGATAAGCTTCAGAAGACGAAGAAAACAACAAATTAGATTTGAATTTAATTTTCATCTACGAGTCTAAGCTCAGTGAATTGGCCGATATGATTATGAGGTGCACTTCAGCAAAGCTTGAGATCTTGAAGTGCATTGGTTAAGACAATATTTAATTGCAGAAACTTAGAAATTTCGGAATGACTTTTTCGTCTTTGCGAGCGAAGATCGAATAAGGAATGTATTTCTCTCTGCTTATTTGCGGGATAAGTATCGAACTTGAAGTCCTCGCTAATTATTTCTGCGAGAGTCTCGTCTAGGATTAGTTAGGGTTCTAAGAAAGAATGAAAATGACATTCAGAAGGTCTCCATTTGGATAAGGCAACGCAAAGAATATTGTCTTGGCGAAATAATCAGTGGAATAGCATAAATTGTTTAAAAGAAATCTCAGTGTTTTGATGGATGAGTTGCATATGAGATAGAAAGGGCTGAGTGAAACTAGTTGTGTGATTTTCGTATCTTTGATGATCGACACTCTAGGGAGGATCAGGTTGACTTCAAATTAATTCAAGGAAATGATAGGTTATGCTAGAGAAGACATCGTTGGCAGAAATGTAAGTTCATTGATGCCTTAGTTCATTGGAGACAAGCATAACTAGATGCTAAAGGCTTATATTGAACGAGGAACGTTATCACAAAGGAGTGTTGAACTCTTTAAAACTACATTATTTGCAATTCACAAAGATGGATTTTGCTTCCCTATCGAAATCGAAACTTAAATTCATATTGATATGATTTCAGGAGACGCCGGACTCTTGTGTTAGATTTGGCCTTCCGAGAAGCAAGAAGAAGCTCTTCTCATTGTGAACTTACAGCAGCAGACTGAAGGGCTCTGCTAGATTGATTGCTGCTCAGAGAAGATTTTCAGAGATCTTTTCAGTAGATTTTGTGATAACATGCACTCGATGAAAAAATACTCCATAGATGAATTCATCCCTATTTTTTCACATTTCTTGCTGCCTAAACTCAATCCGGATGATGCTAAAATCCGTACTTTTGATTTAAGCACCATTGGGTTTTTTCCAAAACGAACTGGAACAACTCTAAACAGCAGCAAGTCAGTTAAAGGCAGTAGGAACTTTCAGATGAATTCCGCCAAAGAAAGCTTCGATGTGTCTTATTCTAAGAGAAGATAATTTAATTTACTTCACAATGATCTTTATATTATCGACATTGGAGTCAGTGTACTCAATGACCAATCCAAAGGACTCAGATTGGGCTCGATTCAGTTTAGAGCATACAGATAAATTGAAAATGAAGACGAAAAACAATATATGCTGTAAATCAAACTCGCGCCATAATTTGAAGAACTATGTGGTTATGACAGAGACAATGGGTCGCTGGTACCATTTTTAGAGCACAACCATCAAGAAAAGATGGGAAAAATTTAAGATTAAAGCTAAAGTTCATATGCGTTTAAGTAATTTCATATGATCTATAAAAACTCAGAGATGATATCCAAATCGCATGATGAAGGGATAAATGAAGAAGATGAACAGGCGGAGTAAGAAAAAGCTGTTATTGGAGACACCACGCAATATGCTAGCTAAAATGTAGTTAAAAACTCTGTGACTAACTCTCTGAACAACAATGAAGAAAATGGAACAATCTACGATCTTATTGAAAAAAGCTAACCGATTACTTCCGTAACAGAAGAACAAGCCGATTACACGTTCAATGGGAAGAAATTTAATTCCCTAGGAGTTCCTAAAGGAGAATCTGTTACTTCTGGATCGCTAGTGAACGTCCATCCTAACAAACAGTTGAACTAAATCAAAACAATGAGTGCCTACCATAAGAAGAACTAATAGATTACTCAAAGTAGCCCTTAGCAGTTACAACAGCACGGACAAGTCCACTACACAACTGAAGGAATTTTATCATAAATCCCAACTCTCTAAGGGATCTCAATGAATAACTCAAATATGGTAAATATGTCAACGTAAAATAATACTTATTCAACACCATAACAGCAGTATACCTCAACTCGCAAGGACTCCCTGTCAAACGATTTGTATAATAATTTACTTGGAGCATATTCCAAGAGAAATGTTGAAGAAATGCTAACGAATTCCTAGGAAAATCTGTATGTTGCGTAAGGTTCGTATACGGGAAGAGAATTGCTTCCTGGAACATCTCAAGAGTTGAAATAAAATCAATTGTACACGAAAATGAAGCGTCGAACGGGGGATTTAAGTGAAGCTTAAGTTTCAAGTAGTATCCCTATAGGAGAATCAGGGCATTCTAAGAGCGTGCGATCAGTTGCTTCTAAGATTCGTCTTGGAGAAAAAATGGAATAAGTCTCCGTTACTGGATCTAGAACCACAGCAACGAACGAATATAACAAAAATATGAAGAAAGTACTAATCTAAAAAATTAAGAAAAATGGATTCAATCCCTTGGCGTTGAAATAAATGCAAGCCATGGTGTTGCTGTTTATCTTTGCTTCGGTTGGGTTTGTTGTCATCGAGTAAGTTATGCTCAGCCATTATTTTGACTTGCAACAAAGAGCGTTTAAGTTCATTTCTTGGTGTATGAATTGGAGAAATACTTTGAATTCAATCGGGAAGGAAGTAGTCGTGGGATGGAACACAGCATATCCAGCGATTTAGACAATCACAAATGATCAGAATGCCCAATTGGCAGCACTCTAAATCACTAAATGCAACACGCTTCTAGCTAGTCTCATTTTACAGCTTGCAGAGATTAATTAAGAGCCAAACCCCAGTGAACTAGTAGTCTTAGATTAATTACTCGTTTAGAACTCAACCTTCGCTTTGTATTCCACATACACAACTTACAAGAACTACACGCATCACGTGTTATAACATATGTTCTGGTTGCAGAACATCCAATGGCAGCGTATCACGTATCCACTAGGATGGCTGCCTATTTTTAATTATGATTAAAATTTCCCAAAAGTCACTGTGATCTTAACTGGTATTCAAGGAATGCAGTAAGACCAAGTGAACAGCCTCTACAATACAATTTCATCGCTTGTGGAATATTCCCTTGTTGTAATTTCACTCATTGCCGCTGTTGTCTTTTTAGATATCCTCATCGTGTATGCGTTAATCCAAGCCCAAGCGGAGAGAGTCCTAAAACTTTTCGCGACATATGACTCAGAACACATCCAATCTATCACAGATGTCACATAAGAACAATGGAGAATATTCATTAAAAATGTCTCTTCGTTACATTTGAATAGCAGTTCTAACTAACTTCAACCTTCAGGAGGGCACATTAAAGATTACGTTTAGCTACAAAGAATCATCTGCTAGAAGAAGAAAATAAAAATCTCACAGACAACGTCTCTATCGAAGTTTAATCTCCGTCTCATACTTGCAGCGATATTGGTATTCGGCATTTTGATTGTTCAACCCATAGCGAATATCGTATTCACAAATCAACAAATTGACTAATCCAAATTAGACACAGATCTTATTGGGCAAATTGAACTTGCCAGAGCAACCATGATTACGGCTACTGTTATTCCATATTATTATGTGGATAAAATCTTCTTCTTCGCGAGGAATCCTTACCCGTTGACATATTATGGCACAGCTTCATTAAGAATTTTCCCTTACAACTCAACGACATTCACGAACATCACGAAAGCCGTCGAGCAGCAAAGATCATAGAATTCAAATGAATAATCAGAATATGAATCGTTTTTCTTCACGATGATGCTGTCAAACGGATGCACCCCATTCTAATCGTACTCCAGCTACTTCACTGTTATCAAATCGGTGGATGATTGCCTGTCGATATAAGAAAGCATTTTCAAGAATGGTCTTCTGACGGCATTGCAGACATTCGTGAATATAATCTTGAATCTTAAGGCTGCATTGGTATAATCCGATGCGACTGTTCGGTACAACATGATGGTTGCTCATTTTTAGAAATACACAATCTACGAGATTGAGAGAGTGTTCAACACAATCGTTGACATGTTCGCTGCTGGCAAAAAATTTATTATCGAAAAGAATGGTGTTTTTTCGTCATTCACTCAGGAAATTCAAATTCTCCTCATGGTATATGAGCTGATTATGATATTCCTCTGTTTCTTTTTCTTCTTATTTGCGTTCCTGCAATAAATGAAGAATCAACTGAAACAAGCTATATTAGTCTTAAGTGTCTTCGAAATTGATGCGATTTTCTAGAATACTTACATTCTGCATTTCCTACAATAAATATGAGGAATCACTCACAGACAGATTTAGAGCAAACGCTTGCAATAAACATTCAATAAAAGGAAATGAATATTTGTTAGTAAAAGAAATACATTTATTGTTGTGTATTGTACTGAATTTCATAGTCATTTACAAACAATTAAGTAATTTATTTTTATTTTTATCTATTTTTATTTTTAATTGCTTACATAGATATTGATCTGAATAAGAGATAAGGTTTAGATCAAATGAGAAAGTGAATGAAATTAAGAATTGTAAATTTAGTATTTAAAATTTAAAAAATAGTGTAATATTATTCGCCATAAATAAAGACTCCCTTTTTTTGAGCAGGCCTTGCTGAGGGAGATATTACATTTAATTGTAAGCAGTCTATCTCCCAGTTTATTCATTTCTCTTTGTAATATTTATTAATTAATTTTTCAAATTTAACTGAATTCTCTATGTCTTCAAATTCATTATTCGGCTTTCTATTCATGAACTTTTCTCCAATATTCATGAGGGTTTTCTTTAAAACAAGAGAGATTTTATGTATTCCATGAAACTTAAATATGAGAATACTTAATTTTAAAGTCAATTATAAATGAAATGACTCGGAGAGCTGAATGAATATGGCTCTAAGATTTTTTGAAGAAATCATTTGATGGTTTAGATAACCCCCTTGGTTTCTTTTTATATTATCAGGGTTTAATCGTTTCTCAAGTGAATCTTTCCTGTTGATTTTTTGATCTCCTAATAGGTAATTCATCTTCCTGATAGGGCATAGCAATACATTCCATTAGGATCTTTGTTTTTGATGATTTGCTTCACATGTTCTAAGGAAAAACCATATGCTCTATAGCATTTTATTTTTTGTTTTCAATTAATATAATATGTAAAAAATTTTTTAATTAAAAGCCTGCAATCGTTCGGTGCTGTTCTAATACTTCTCTATTAATGTAGCCAGTTGAAGGCATATTCACTTACTATTTTCTTTGACAGACCTCTGCTAAAACAGCAAATTTTGTCTCAACTAACTTTCATTTTCTGAATCTAGCAATCTATCTGTTTCTCTTTGTTTTAAATTCTCAGCGTAATTGGTTAGTAGTTTTGATCTCAATGTTCATCACTTACAATTAGCTGAAAAGATACATTTCATCATTTAGCAACTCTTATCCCTCTGAAAATCAAAAACTCATTCCTAGACACGATCATAATTGTCGTTTTAACTTGAGTCGTTTGACTCCCAGTTTACCCACTTAGTTCTGGATCCTCATGAAATTACTAAGCTTCTTTAAAGCATGCCTGCAATCTTTAATAGCAGACACAACACTGGAGTATACATTGGTGCTGTCAATAGTAACATCTTAGCTATGATTGTAATTCAATTATTGAACTTTAATCACTGGTGGTAGAAAGCCAATCAAGTAAGTTTTAAATTAATTGGGTTATTTCTGTATTTTTCGTTGTTGTAAATCCTCTAATCTCCCAGCGATTTTGATATGTTTTTCTCAAGGTTTGCTCTAATTCTCTTACTTTTTGTAGCTTTTTGAGTTTATCTACAGATCTTACTCAAACAACTCCCCAAATAAAACCTGACTTTCAAAACCAACTGGAATCACACAAAATTAAAAATAACCTTTTTCAATTTGCTATCTATTTCATACAATCTATGAAATTTGATTATTTCATTAATTTTAATGCATATTTGCCATCTTTTATGGATAGTATTTCTGCATGAATTCCTCCGCTTTCAATGTGTACTCAATATCTTCAAACTAATCGGACAGCTCTTCTTCCATTATTTCTTGGGTTATTGAATTCTTAGACTAAACAAAAGCCCTTCCTCTGTATTCCTGTAGCTTCTAAAGACTGTCTTAGTCAATTTCGTAATCGTTCACAAAAGCTAAATGCTCGTATCCGCACAGTGAATACTCTTTGAAAGGAGATTATATCCTCTAAATAGTCTCAGTGATTAGCAAAGGAAAACCATCGACAGTTTTAATTCTTCTATGTAATGTTCTTCCCTATGTAATATCAGTCAATCTTTATGCTAGCGTCTCCATGGAAGTAGCAAATAACTCTTCTCTGGTATTAAGATTTGCCAAATCGATCGCCTTCCCCCTCAAGAAAAGCTAACCAAACAAATTCGAGCTTAAGCCAAGCATGTGGAGATACCCAAATGACATTCCAAGCGTCTAGAACTCAAGATCTTCAAGGATGTAATTCATTCTCAGAATACAGTACTTAAAAATTTTGTTTGGGTCTTTAGCGTTGATTATTTTATACACATGCTCCAAGAACAACTGATATTCCCTATCATTTTCCAGGAGTTATTACTTACTCAATTTCAAATATTTCTGCTTAAGCTGGGATAGTCTTAAGACTATTGTTTGGTATGCTTCAAGTAGCTATGAAAGCTGCAGATAATCGAGTTACTACTTTCTGCGGCAAAGTTCTGCTAGGAATTTAAAATCCGTCAAACCTGGATTCCTACCCATTTGGCAATCGATTCTCTGGATGTCCTTCTGGATAGCTATTCGCAAGGGATTTTAGAAAAGGGAGCCAATATTCATTGCTTGGAGATTGCTTTGAAGATGAATCTCATCGTCAATGATGACTTGCACTCCACCGAATATCATAAACTCATGGATAGAGCGAATTTGTCGGATTAATTACATAGAAACGATTAAGGGTTTGGTGCCTTTTCTGAGGGCTCGCTTGGAGTTCTTTTTGTTATACAGGGCTTCCTAAGTTTTGCCGTACTCTTTGCCGAGCTAAAACAACGATTGGTCGCTATATAAAGATGTGATTTTAGAAAGAGCGGAAGTGATTTCGAAGTCGGGATCTTCAAAGGAGGTTGGAATCATAAAGGGGGAGAGTGATAAATTGCAAGAAATTAGATTAGTTTTTTTGAGGAGAAAAGTTGATGAAAATTAATAGTAAAAATCAATCATTGAAATTGCGAATTTATGTATCACATCTGAAGAGATTATCATAAGTTGACTGGGTTTTAATTATTCTGAGAGTTTGTGCTCAAATAATCCCCACTGGTATCGAATCTAATTTTGAAGAAGTGCTCTTTGCTATTTGATACTTTTCTCCCCATAGCAAATAGCGATCCTACAAAAATGTTCACACTTTACATGTGAAATTTATCTTAACACAAGGAATTCTTCCTTATGAATATTTATTTTTGGTTTTTTCTTAATTGATTTGATTCTTTTGAAAATAGGCAGCTCACAACCTGTTACCAGTACTCGAATTGATGGAGTGAATAATTTGAAACAATTAAGTTAAACAAATATTACATAAATAAAGTCAATTATGAATGCTAAATGACTCGGAGAGCTCAACGGATATGACTCTAAGATTTAAAGAGGAAATCCATCGATGGCTTAGATAACTCCCTAGATCTCTCTTGTGCTTTTATCAGGGTTTAATCGTTTCACAAGTTAATCTTTACTGTAGATTTCTTGATTTTCTAATAAATTATTCATCTTCCTAATAGCTTAGCAATACATTCCGTTGAGATCTTTGTTTTTGATGATTTACTTCACATACTCTAAACACATAACAAAAACTCATTCTCTGTTAATCTGCTCAGTTTTGATTAAATCAGATATATGTATTTAAAAGCCTGCAATCGTTCGGTGCTGTTCTAATACTTCTCTATTAATGTAGCCAGTTGAAGGCATATTCACTTACTATTTTCTTTGACGGACCTCTGCTAAAACAGCAAATTTTGTCTCAACTAACTTTCATTTTCTGAATCTATCAATCTATCTGTTTCTCTTTGTTTTAAACCTTCAGCATAATTGCCTAGTAGTTTTGATTTCCTATATTCATCACTTACAACTAGCTGAAGAGATACACTTCATCATCTAGCAACTCTTGTCCCTCTGAAAATCAAAAACTCATTCCTAGACAAGATCATAATTGTCGTTTTAACTTGAGCCATTTAACTCCCAGTTGACCCCTTATTTCTGGATCCTCTTGAAATTCCTAAGCTTCTTTAAAGCATGCTTGCATTCTTTAATACGCAGACACAACAATGGAGTACACATTGCTGCTATCAATAGTAATATCTTATCTATGATTGTGATTTAAAAAAGGAGCCTAAATCACTGGTCATAAAAAGCCAATTAAGTAAGTTTAAATTAATTGTCTTATTTCTGTATTTTTCGTTGTTGTAAATCCTCTAATCTCCCAGCGATTTTGATAATTTTTTCTCAAAGTTTGCTCTCCTTCTCTTGCTTTTGTAGCTTTGTGAGCTTATAAACAGATATTACTCAAACAACTCCCCAAATACAACCTGACTTTCAAAACCAAGTGGAATCACCCAAAATAAAAAATAACCTTTTCCAATTTGCTATCTATTTCCTACAATCCATACAACTTGATTATTTCATTAATTTTAATGCATATTTGCCATCTTTTGTGGATAATACTTCTGCATGAATTCCTCCGCTTTCAATGTGTACTCAATATCTTCAAACTAATCGGACAGCTCTTCTTCCATAATTTCTTGAGTTATCGAATTCTTAGACTAAACAAAAGCCCTACCTCTGTATTCCTGAAGCTTCTAGAGACTTTCTTAGTCGATTTCGTAATCGTTCACAAAAGCTAAATGCTCTTATTCGCACAGTGAATACTCTTTGAAAGGAGATTCTATTCTCGAAATTGTCTCAGTGATTAGCAAAGGAAAACCATCGACGGTTTTAATCATCCTATGTAATTTTCTTCCCTATGAATAATCAGACAATCTTTATGCTACTGTCTCCATAGAAGTAGCAAAATATTCGTCTCTGGTATTTAGATTTGCCAAATCGATCGCCTTCCCCCTCAAGAAAAGCTAGACAAACAAATTAGCGCTCAATCCAACCATATTGAGATACCCAAAAGACATTCCAAGCTTCTAAAACTCAACATCGCCAAGGATGTAATTCAATCTCATAATCGAGTACTTATAAATTTTGTTTGGGTCTTTAGCGTTGATTGTTTGATTCACATAATCCAAGAACTGCTGATATTCCCTATCATTTTCGAGGAGTTATTACTTACTCAATTTCAAGTACTTCTGCTTAAGCTGACATAGTCTAAGGATTTGTCCTTAGTACGCATCGAGTAGCTAAGAAAGCTGCAGGTAATCGAGTTACTGCTTTCTCCGGCAAAGTTCTGCTAAGAATTTAAAATCCATCAAACCTGGATTCCTCGGGTTCATTTAGCAATCAATTCTCTGGAAATTGTTCTGAATAGCTATTCGCATGGGAGTATAAAAAAGGGAGCCGATATTCATTGCTTGAAAATTGCTTTGGAGATGAATCTCATCGTCAATGGTGACGTGCACTCCACCGAATATCATAAACTTATGAATTGAGCGAATTTGTCGGACTAGAGATGCAGAAATGATTAAGGTTTTGGTGCCTTTTCGGAGGGCTCGCTTGGAGTTCTTTTTGTTGTTCAGAGCTTCCTAGGTTTTACCGTACTCTTTGTTGATCTAATACAAGGATTGGTTTGCTAAAGATGTGATTTTTGAAAGAGCGGAATTGATTTCGATGTCTGGATCTTCAGAAGTGGTTGAAAGCATGAAGGGGAAGTGATAAATTCAAGAGATCAGATTAGTTTTAGGGAGAAAAACAATTGATGAGAAATAATAGTAACAATCATTGAACTTGCTGCATTTATGTATTAAATCTGATGAGATTATCAAAGATTAACTCGGCTGTGATTATTCAGTAGTGAGTGTGCTTAAACAATCCTCCCACTGGTATCGATATCATAGAAAATTCAATAGAATGTGATTGAGAGTTTCTATGTAAATATTTCAAATTTAATCTTTCAAACTCTAACTTTGAAGAGTGTTCTTTATGTTTGTTTGATATTTTCCTCCCCAGTAAATAGTGATCCTACTAAAATTTCACTCTTAGCTTGTGAAATATGCTTAAACACAAATAATACCCTCCATAAGAGCATTCCTTTTGTTATGTTAATTGATAAAATTCTTTCGAAAATAGGTAGCTCAAAGGTGCTACCAGTGTTGGACTTGGTGTAGGTGGATACTTTTGAAACAATTAAGAAATACATATTACATAGATAACATAAGTATGTTTGTGTTAATAAAATAAATTCAAATCAGTTCAGATACAGTACTACAATTATTTCTATTTATTTGAACAAATTTAAACATTTCTTAGTCTTTCTTTACATCGCCGCAAGTCTGCAGCCTTAAAAAATAAATCAAGGATGGCAAAAGGGAAGAAAAAAGATTCAAAGTCTTACCCATTCTGCATTCTCTCTTTTTTATTCTTGCAATAATACATTGGCCGTCATAACCAGCAAGAGAATCGAATAAATAAAATGTAAAATAGCTAACTGTATTAAAAAGAAATCAAGTTACTTTGTATTTTTTTGAGGTGATGGATGACAAATAATTTCAAAAATATTTAGAACTCAATTCAAGCTGAGATCCCAGAGTACATAAGTCTAAATAAGGAAGAAGGGATTTTGATTAAAATAACATTATTTTATTTATTTTTTGATTTTAAAAGCAAACAAATCGGCTTTACAGAAATATGTGCTGAGCTACTTTGAGAGCTTTTTTATCGTTGTTTAAGTCAGGAAAGAGAAAAAGATTTAAATATCAATCATATTTGCATAATAAACTAGCTTGAATTGAAAACATATTGTGTTTAACCACAAGAGGGAGACTTTTCCTTTCAAAGTTGATGATTTCATGTATTTTCTTTTCGATCAGAAATTACTTAATTTGTTACGTTTGAAGGTTTCTTCTTGGGTGGTTACACAACAAGCTGAAATAAAAATTTTCGTTGCCTTGATTCCTTTTCAACTCTTGTAACATTAAGAGGAGGGAGTCTCACAGTTAAGTTGAGTCTCAGTTTATTCATGGATTGTCATTCATTTTTATTCCATGAAATTAGTCTGTTTAATATTTTCTGCTAATTCTTTTTTTATTTCTTCATTTATTGTTGCAATGGACTCTTTAAAAAGAAATAATAGGCTTTCTTTCTCAGGATAGTTATCTTCATGTTCTGATTTCATTTGAGCAGGCCTTAATCTCATTTTTATGTTTCTGCCACTAATAATAATTAGTTTATTCTCAGCAAATCAAAATAGTTGTAGTGATTAAATCTGAACATGTGAATCAAGAGAAAATATGAATAATTAAATATGAGTACACTACGGATAGCTATCATTGGATATCGAAAGGATTGATGATCTTTTATGCATGATTATGAGCTGTGGAGAGAATGATTATTTCTTTATCTTGGGGAGCAATAACTTTTTGTCACAATGAAAAGGTAAATCAAATCGACAAAATACATAAAAATTATTATTTGCAAGAGGAGCTTTCAAAATTGG
>Ga0302271_10000399_pt1 | contig 42259 bp, 18 predicted proteins | sample III_Bog_N1_1_FD_198767 | JGI IMG/M metagenome (GOLD analysis project Ga0302271, IMG submission 198767) | Peat permafrost microbial communities from Stordalen Mire near Abisko, Sweden - III_Bog_N1_1 | ecosystem: Environmental > Terrestrial > Soil > Wetlands > Peat | place: Sweden: Abisko...
TACATACCTGCACTGACCCAGCGTTCACAGCCCCCGGTATGTTACTTATAGTTAAGCTTCGATCTGTTGCAGTCCACACAGCACTCAAGTAGTTTGATGTTAACGTTCCATCTGTTGTGTAGTAAATTTCATTTTGTGTTAATGTCACTTAGCTGTATGTCGTTGTGATGAAATCAAAGTCATAATCGTAACTCCATAGGCTAGGATTCAGAGCAGGATCTGAGAATGTCGAAGTTGGGAATGTTATCTTGATTATGCCAGTGGCTAGAATAATATTTTTGGAAAATAGAAATTAAAATTCAAAGAAACTCAATGGTTGTCAACCCAGCAAGCTGTAGGGGAAATGGTTAAAAAAGGCTTAGTAATTGCATTCATTTCAAAAAATTCTTAATTCAAAGTCGATTTATTTAAAATTCTGCAACCAAATTCCACCTAAAACTTTTTAGCATTTTTGCAATTTATTCTATCAATATCATAAAATTCTTTCTTGCTTTTCTTATCAATCAGAATCGCTTATTTATCTCAGTCGCCCTATCCGAAAAACTAGCATGGACTTTAGAATTCATTTTTGATTTGGGGGCTAATTAATGATTTTTGCATTAAAGACATAAAATTGGGAATCTTTTAATATTAATTAAGGTTCCAATCAAAAATTATGCTTTAAAAAGTGATAATTAATCTTACACGCTGACAGTCTAGTTGCCAGACTCATGTAGAAGGTATATGAAGATGTTGCTCCTTCATTCACTCTTTCCAAGATGATCGGATTAGATGCGTCAGGACTTACCACACCTATTCGAATCAAATAAAACACAAACTTAGAAACATATTAAGAAACCACACAGATGGTTATCTTCAGTGATCATCTCAAACTACCAGCAATAGTGAATGTCTGATATATCACAAAGAGAACCAACGATTTGAGGAAGCTGCGTAGCATCATCATTTAGTGTTGGTTTAGATGTTCAATGTGTTTAATAGCTGTTAGGATTTGAAGGTTATTTATTATTGTTCTTCAGCGCTTTCTTCAAGTATGTTTGAGGTAATTTACGAAAACAATGAGTTCTTGCTTGTTTAAGTGACTAGATCAAATTGAATTCTTTTGGAATGTATTAGATTTATTAATCCCTACTTACGTTTATGTATTCTTTATGAGTCTGTTTGTGGGATCACTGACTTATTACAATGTCAGATAAAGTAATTTAGTTCAGCTTGATTTTGACCTGAATTTTAGAGCAATTTTTTATTTATCTAATTTATTTTTCAGCATGATTTTGATCATTATCTTATTTGATTTTGAGCATAATAATTCGATAGAATTGTCCTAGTTAATTTATTTATTAGCTTTGATTAGCTTTTGAGGTTGGATACTTGAGTCAATAATAATTCTCATTGAAGACTCAAAATGAAAAGAGAAGAATTCTAAGAAAATAGGACAAATGTCTTCATTAGATATTGATTTTTATTAAAGATTTTGAATCCTTTGTTCTCAGGTTTCTTCAGAAAGTTTATTAAAGTTTTTGTATGCTTTGATTTCTTGAAAAATCAAATAGAGCGCATTTATATTGAAATTCTTACCTTTTATTAACTATACTGGAAAGAATCAAAGCGAAAAAAATACTTGATTTGCCTAAAAAGTTATTGGTAGTCACTGGCTGCAAATTAAAGCACAAAATTAATTTTTCTTAATAAAAAAGATGATTACGATGAAAATGACATTCAATTCATAATACAAATAAGTGAGTTAATCTTAAAGTTAAATGATTAATAATTCAGTGGAAAATCACATCGTTGCTTATTATTTTTTGATTTTTTGTAGGATCTTTGAAAAGTATATTATTTTCTAACGAGCTGGAAAAATAAGAAATATTTATTTCAAAGAAACAATAATAATTTCCCAATAGTTCCTTAATTTGATTCAATTTTTACACAAATTATATTGTAGACTTGGCTGAAGATCATTTTCTCAATCTAAGTACTTAGATTTGAGTTATTTATAGAGTTTAAACACTTAACGGATTCAAAGAAGAAAAAAAGAATCAATTTATTAAGAAAACAAGTTGTTTCCAATAAAATTCAATTTTCTTTAAATTTGTGAGGATCGCATCGAACGAAAAAATCAATATTTTGAAAGCAAATTAAGTATTTCAAAAAATGGCTTGTGCTAATTGTTGAGAGAAAAATAAAGATGGTTCAAATTAATAATACAATGAAAAAATTATAAAAATATTTTAAGGACAAATATCCAAAAATGATAAAAGATCTCTATAAATTACGCAAACCTAAACTGACCCATCAATGATTGGTTGAATTAATAAAAAAAGAGAGAAGGAATTCAAGCTGTTTGGGGAAAATTCAAGCCAGATAGAGATATTACCTAAAACAAATCAATAATATTTGTTTGATTTAGCTAAAAAACTGTTTCTTACATTTCATTTTAAGACCACAATAACAGCAACAGTGGACTAACTTACTAACTACCCTTTTCACATACAGTGCTTGAGGCTGATTGATTGAGGTCATCCTCTAGCTGATGCACTATCAATGCAGTAGTAAGATTAATGATAACTTACATTTCAAGAACTTTTTAATATTTTTACACAGCGATCAAAACAAGTCAGTTGACATAGGAGACAACTGAAAGCGACAACAAGAGTAATCGTTAAAGTGAGAGTATCTCTATGGTGACCAATAATAGCTTCAAGAGATCAGGAAGAGTTGATAATAGCAAAGAAAAAGAGTACAGGATTGAAAAATCTGGATAGGATCTTCTCAAACGTGAAAGCTTACTGCCTCCACCTAATCCTATTTTAATGAAGAACTACTGCTTCGATGGCATAAATACTGCTCTAAAGATAGTCTTCAAGTACAATTGTTTGCTTAAATTGTTTAATTTACATCATGGATTATTTTAGCATGCAAAGTTTCCAAAGAAAGATCTGAAATAGGATTAAAATAAACCAAAAGATTGTTGAAATCGATCAAAAAAGGGGATGTAGTGCAGTGATTGACCTCGAAATTGCTGTCTTTACTTTTAAAACTGTTTTGATTATGAAGATTAATATCATAATGACCCTTTTATTACTTTCTAAATAAATATTTTTGATTTTTGATTAGAGCACTGCCTGAGTTTTTCAGCCAACCAAAAGCAAGAACTTAGAGGCTGAAGAAGAATTGCAGAAACGATGAAGAAAGTGGAGTATCTCGAATTAGCACTAACAACAGTAGTTAAGAGATGCAGGATCCAAAATCTATAATATTTCCTAACTAACCTAAAAAGGAAAATATAAATATGTCACCAATACCCGTAGCAAACAACAGAAGAGAGAATGTAATGGGTATCCGTGGAGTAGAAGTCTACAAGAAATTTGATAATTAAGCGTAAAACACGATTCCATATTCTAACTAGCGCTACTATGCGAGTTACTTTTATGACATGCGATCGATTTCGCTTGGAACTAATTCCCTTGTCAAGTAGAATCCTATCACCAATGAGGAATTCAAAGTTATTGCGAATTTAAAGAATAATAATGAAAATAGTAAAGTTGAAGGTGATGATCCTATGTTGAAATAACCTTCTGTTTAGTTACTTGATGATTCTACAGTTGAAACTCCTACATAATCACTGAATAATATTCTCAGTCAGCATCAGTAACCAGTTGAGAAAAATCAACAATTAGTCTTTGAATCTAACTTCGAAAGTGGAAACTTATTTGCTAGTTTTAAGGTTGGATAAGATTACAAAAATATTGTTAATTTTTTAATTGCAATTAATGTTTTTTTTTTTATATTTCCCTTTAGGTGACTGACAGAGAATATGACTTGGTGCTTTAAAACGATATCAACTCTAAAGGAAATACCCAATGGTTTTTTTTCTCAGTGAGCAATGCTGTAAAAAATCAAACTGCTACTTTCAACATCGTCAACTTAGTATGGAATTTGAAATTTTAGCTGATTATTGCGTGTTCTTCATTTTAAAATCGAATTACTTTGCATTTGTTTTAGATGAAGAATTCCTCTTTATTCTCTTAAGGTATGCTGCCAGTCGTATTTTCTCAGAGAGAGTGTGATGAAAATGGAATCGGATGGAAACGTGATGGATTCAACATTTCTTATTCAAAAACAAATGTTTTAAGAGAAGGGAGTTTTTCTCGATATTACTACAAACTATCTTTCTCTTATACTTTCAAGCACTCTCAAGACTCTGTGTACTTCGCTCATTGCTTCCCTTATACGCTTTCCGATCTTTAAAAATTCACAGCCTAGATTTTCAGCGATCCTTTCCGATCTAGTTTTGTTACGTAGAAAATGTTGTGCTTGACAATTGCCAAAAATAAATGTGACATTCTCACAATTACAGCTCCTACTGCGCTCAATTAATAATAAGGAAGTAAAGTAGATCAGCTATAATAATAAGGGAATTCCTTTAACTCAAGGAATAGTTTCTTGCGTAGACCAGCTGAGGTAATAAAAAAAGATTTGAACATATTAATAAATAATATTTTTTTAAAAAATCCAATAATTTTGCCAATTGTAGCTTATCGAAAAGAAGCAAGTTGTGTTTCTGACTGCAAGGCAACATCCAGGAGAAACTCCTTCTTCATATATGATTGAAGGTGCAATTGAATTCTTAACTGACCCACACAATGCAGAAGCTGCATTTTTAAGAGAACACTTCATTTTTAAAGTGATTCCAATGATGAACCCAGATGGAGTTATCCACGGAAATTATCGCTGCAATCTACAAGGAGTAGATCTAAATCGCTAATGGGTCAACCCTTCAAAAGTAATAATTATTTTATGATTTTTGCTGTGATTTGAAATTAAACAGTTTTGTCTTTTAGGAGATGCATCCAACTGTCTTTTTCGCGAAGAATATGATTATGAAACACATGGCAGAAGGGAAATGTCGATTTTTATGTGATTTTCATGGTCATAGCAAACAGTAACTCAAAATTGTAGGCTCATTTGTTTGATATTAAATTTTTGATTCTTTTAGAATGAACAGTTTCTTTTATGGAAACCCAAATGAAGATGATGATGTTGCATAACAGATTATCCCCATGGAGTGTGCTGAACTCAATCCCTTCATTGATTTTAGGTCGAGTACATTTAGAATTTCTGCTGATAAAGAGAGAACTTTAAGACAAGCATTAGGAAACAGCTATAATATGTCCCAGAAGAATTGCTTTGTGTATACCTTTGAAGCTTCATTTTTTGGGTATCAGAAAGGAGGGAAAGGAGGATAGAAAACTCATTTTAGTGTAGATGATTTAAGAGGTCTAGGAAGAGATGTACTTCGAGGCTTTAAGCGTGCTATAGAGCTAGAAATCATCAAGGAAATATCTTTATTCCGCAATGATAATTTGATTTCAACTGAAAGATCAAAATCCTAAGCTGAAGATCATCGAAGAAGATTAGCTGAAATTATCAAAAAGAAAGAAGCTCAAACCTAATAAGTATCTACTGATAGTGGCTCTGATAGTAGTCCTTCTGAAGACGAGCTTGATAAAAAGGAACTCAACAGCATTCAAAAGAAAAAACCCACAAAGAAGATTTTATCGCTTTCTCCAAATATTAGAGAAGGTAGGTAGATAAATAAAGATAATTAATTGAGAAAGAAGCAAATAATTCTCAGCAGAGAAGAAAGAATTGGAAGTATCTCCCCTAGTTTCACTTTTTCTTTCCAAAATGTAAGCGAAATAATTTAATAAGAATAAATGAAGAAAATAAGAATTTTTTTATCTAAAACCTTATTTTGTTAATTTTGTCAACAAGACTAGAGACAGAGGCACTCAAACTGAACAGTTCTTTCAGAGTGAAGATGATATTTAACTGCAAAATAATAATATAAACAATCACTTGCAGCACCGAATGGGTAGCTTTGACTACAGAAAGCGAAAAATCAGTAATGCAAGTGTCTTAAGTGGAAGAGCTAGTCCGATAAGTCAAACTCGACCTAAAACATCGAATTCTCAATTTTCTTCAACTTAGCCTTAATTTTAATTTCCAAAAGAGAGAAGCAGTGCTTGTGGGAAGATATATCGTAGAAATAATAATAATAATGGTAGCCAAGCAGGTGAAGTGAGTATTTTTTAGTCTTACTTGAATTCAAGGTGTGAAAGTACCTAATAGGACATGGAATTATTGGCTGACAATAACGATTTGAGTATCAAATAATCAAACAGTCTGCTAAATTACTCTGCTCCCTTCAAGAAAATTATACAATCTCCTTGTTTTTCACAATCCGATTTGGATTCCAAATAGCAACCAGAAAAATATACAGAAATCTAATCAGCAAATCTTTGTGAAAACCCTTTGAACTAAACGATGCAATATTTCAGCAGTTCTAGGAAAAGAACAGAAGAATAAGAGAAACTTAAGTATCAACTAACAAACAAACCTAATAAGGATTCTTATGAAACATGGCTTTAATCTGTGAGAATGAATCGAATTATTAAAACTACTAGAACGCATACACCTGATACCTGCTCAAGTGGTTTTCGAGTGTCTAGCTATTCGTATCACTAGTAAGCGAGAATGGATGTTGTTGAAAATCTTAGGAAAATGTTTAGAAATTGTTCTCCTTAAAAGATGGCAACAGATATTAATAATAAACCACAAATGGAGAATCAAGAACTTATGGAGAGTTTCAGTGAAAATGGTAAAGAAAAGAGACATGCTGTTGTCTAAACAAATGTCACTTTGATTCATCTTCAAGTAGAATCCACTTATAATTTCTAAAATGTGATGTTAAAGTCACAAGGAAGATTCACTGAATCTTAAAAAGAAAAGTAAGAAGACACATATGCTCAAGAGAAAATAAAAAAACAAGATGGAAATCAAGATTTCAAAGATTCTGACTAAAACTTCGATGACTGTTAAATCTAGGGATAATAAATTGGAAGCATATCACCTCTATCTCAAAATAGATTGAGCAAAACTACATAACTGTTTGGATAGAACAAATGTCCTCCTGGAGTTAATAATTACTTTCTTAGGTCACCAAATCCTTCTTATCCATCATCTTCATCTTCATAGCCTTAATCAAAAAGTGCAAATAAATAAACTACTTTAGCTGTGAAGTCCAATCAGCATCATCTTTTGCCTTTTTCTCCTCAAAAAAGACTGTTCTCAACCTCAAAGCGAAGGAAATCTAATGTTATGACAGAAATCATTGATTCTTTATAATAAACAACCAATCAATAAAGCAGCAGCGAGAACAAAGCTAACAAAACTAAGAATCCTTTGTTCTCAGGCACAACCTCCCCAGCAATACCACAGCGATATCCTGATAGACTTTCTGTGAGTCCTTCTAAGGGATTTAATTATGACAAAGATAGTCCTGCTTTTAGGAGAACCTCTATTATCAAAGTAAATCAGAGTAAAAAAGCAAAAGTATTTTGGGTGTCTGAATCCAGTGGTAGATCAGATTCGAATCTATCTTGACTTTTAAATTACCATAATTTTCAGAATAAACTATTCTTTTTATTGTTGTGGCATAAAACTTGGCAGTATTGTTTATTTTTTTGTATTTGCAAAAATACTATTTCCTCATCATATTATTCTACGCTCTACTAATCTTTCCAACCCTTAATAGCAACAAATTTCAAATTTAAACCTCTTGTTGGCCATCTATATCAATCAAAAATTCTTTCTTTTGTATGGTTCCCTCAAAAATAAATCAACAAATAAAAATTGTTAGCATGAATTATTATCATTTTGTTAATTTATCAAACAGAAAAACAAAAGATATAACTACAAATTGCTTTTAATTCAGTTATTGATTCATAATGATAATGAAGGGTGTCTATCTGAAGCAATGTATGCAGCGATTTAAGGAATTTTATGGAGTCTCAGATGCAGAGGATCAAAAGCAAGAGCAAACTCAGCGTACTTAGTTGGAGGAAAAGTGCTCTTGAAGTAATTCAAGGCAGTCAGGAAGTATAAGTCAGCAATTGTGAAGTATCCAACTAAGTATTCTTTATTCCCTAAGAACTTTTGAATGTATCTAAACTTCTAAAGCACTTCAGAATCAAGATATTCATCTTGTTTATCTTTTGGCTACAAAGCTGTTCTGTAGATGCCACTTAGCACATCCGCGAATAAGCTCCTCAGGGATTCAACAATGTATTTGTCTTTACCCTTTCCAAGCCATTCTGGTTTGCCATAGGTATCAACAAGATAACTGGAAATAGCAGAGAATTCAGTGAGTTTCACATCTCCATCGATGATGTATGGTAGATTTGGGAAATCTAACCCTAGATTGAATTTATCTCTAACAAACCAGTCGTTATCTTCGACATACTGTACATCATTATAGGGAGTTTCAGTGAGTTCCAATAAATATCTTCCTGGTTAGGCTTTACCATATCCCTTCCAGTATCCAAGAGTGAGTTTAGGTTTGTCAGACATTTTTAGAGATCAATATTTTCTTGATATTTTTTTTCTTCTTTTTGAAGTTCTTTTTTAATTGTATTGAATTATCTTTTGAAAAGTATTCTCGCAGCACAGTATTTCAATCGAAGAACTAACTAAAATCTATTCAGTCTTTGGAGATATAATTCTTTCCCCCATAATTTACTACCGTATTCTGATTCTTTTATTATTCTAGAACATAGATGGATTTGCTCTTGATCCTTTCTGATAAATATTAGTCTATTTGATCTACAAAATATGCATATTATTATTGATCTACTTGAAATTAATACGCAGAGAGATTTATAAAAGAAATAAAAAAGTAAACTGAGAAAATATATCCTCTTAAAAATAGCATTTTGAAATATTTTTAGCAGGTTTTGATTTTTTTTCAACATGGCTTCAATGCAGTTGATATGATTTGATTCATAAGGGATGCACATCATTACAGCTTATTTCACATTACCTGATCATTTCAAAATAATTATTTAGTTAAATTTATATTAGATTTTTTGAGAATTAGAAAAAGTTGTTATTGTGTTGGGTTAACTAATTCTCACAGGTAAATTCTTGATCTTTCCAGGATTACTAGCTTCCTCACGAAGATGATCATCTTTGTAGTTACTTGAATTCATAAATTACTGTTATTTGTGGTGCTAATGGAGCTGCTAGTTTGGATATTACTATTTTTTTAGAGTTTGTTTTTGAAGGAGTAGCTGCTAGAGGGTTGCAACTTAGGATTAAGAGGAAATAGCTCTTTGCTTGAGTGGTGAGGATTAAGGCTTTTGAAACTAATATGGCTGATGTTTCAATAATTCTTACTTATTAGATAATGGTGATTCTTCTTTCTATTGACTTGAACAAAGCTTAGTAGTTTGAACTTAAAACTCTTTCGTTTAAAGATAGAAAGTATCCTAAGGGTAATGAGAATAACTGATTGGAGCACTTCTAAGATTCTACGAGCTGCTGGTCCTTCTAGGATATTCTGATTCCTTCTTCTCCTTAATTCTCAGAAGATGATTCCCTTGAGACTTGCTTCTTTCATTGTAATTCTTTTCATTCGTATCTTTCTCTTGTTCTGATACGACCTTAGCAATAGCACTTTTAAGAGTTATTCTACTTCTTCTATTCAGTTCCATTTCATCTGTTTTAATATGCTTCATCTATTCAGTTTAAGAACCCGTGATCTCAATCAAACCCTTTTCAACATCTACTTCCCAAGGAGAAGAAGGCACGCATCCATTCCAGAATCCGCTGAACTGATGCTGAGTCATAACTGATTGTAAGACATTATTCTTTGTCTCATAGTTAGTTTGTTTTTCCCAACAACTTTTGCTTTTTAACCCAACTTCACTGTGAGGCTTAATGCTATTTGGCAACTCAAGACAACCAATCTATTTGCTAATTTTCCTCATTAAGCTACCAGTAGTGTAGAATAACTTCAGGTTATTTTCTTTGAACATTTATTTCATCTATTGTGAATGAATATACCCATCCTAATCCGATTCTGTATCCTCTGTCAGTTTTGTTGCTATTTTGACAGCAGCAGTTGGTTATCCTTATTCGGCTATTTTCCCAGCGAATTGAAACTCTCCACCAACAGAAAAATGTCGTTTCAAGATAGACACTGGCTCTATGCTTGCCTCAATCTAAGAAGAAGCAAGTTAAGGTTAGTTACAATCAATTAAGAGATGATTCTTGTTGCGATCAAGAAAGTTTTCATAAGTAATTCTCGTTACGCCTTGTATTTTTCAGAGTAGCATGATACCTTCCTCGAATTGAAAGGAGATAAATCTGGGTTTATGTTCTGGTTAGTAGCATAATTAGATTCTTATTATCCTTATTATGTTAATGAAAAGGTTTCAGTATTTGAACGAGGTTAGGATTCCTGTGATAGGAAGCAGTTTTTTGAGTGTATCAATTACGATTCATGTTCCTCTTCCTAGAAATCTGTGATAATAAGCCGTTGATTATCATTCATGTTGTTGTCATTGCCTGAAAATTCTTTGTCCCTATCAATATCTTGAATAATATTTGTCGTTTTGAAGCGATTGAAGTTCCCTGACGAAATATTTTGGAGCTTTCCAACAGTGAAATTGCTGTAAGTTTGTCTCTTTGGGAGAGGATAACTTGTATTACCATGAAATAGCTTGATTTAAGCATAAGGATTAACTTCTTTTGCTCTTGTTTTTTCATATTTCTCATCATCAAATTCAGTTTTACCTTATGTCCAGCAACTACCTGCCATGGGCTCATCGACAATTTTGTTGTCTTCAGCTGACTATTATTGAATACTTTCATAAGGTTCTGTTTCTTAGTCTTTCTTAGTTTGATAAGAATTCATTTTGTCATCAATTTATTCAAATGAAGTATCTTCAATTCTTTGTTTTTCTTAGCCTTATTTTAACTCCTTTGGCATCTCTTCACGTTGCATTCTTTGCTTAACTATTGTAGCTTATAAGGTCTTATAAATATCCTGATTATTATTACTTTTCTGGAATTTATTGAGTTAAACTAAATTAGGTTTGCTGCAGATTGGAATTGGTAGTGCAGAGACCATGCAACTCTAAACAGCGGAGTAATAACTTGGAATGGCTAGACGATTAGTAGGCTTAGTATTCGAAGAGGAATATTCCGAAAAAACTCTGAATTTGTTTTTCATGGAATCAACTCCACCTGAATAATTTGAGGGAGTAGAACATTAACTCAGTTAGATCATAAAACAAGATTTATTGCCCACTACCTCAGTTCTAACCTGATTCTTTTCACCAATTTAATCTTTGCAATTGATAGTTTTACTCCTATTCTTTAAGATTTGCATGTCAAGTTAGCTGTTTTTCTTATTTTTAACAATCTCAGTGCTTGCATTGAGTTTGTTGTAGGCATCTTATTTCTATTGTTTTTGTTTGTTGCCCTAATTATCGCTACAACAAGTGCTAGACTTCGTTGTTCTAGTGTACAGTCTAGCGTACATGTCTCTGATATTCTTGGAAGGATGATTTAAGATGTGATTGAGTTATGATGGAGGTCTACGAGATTTAACTTAAGTGTCTTCTTATGTAGCAAAGTGTATGTGCTTTGTTAAGTTGCTGTTTCACTGCGATGCTGTAACATGCCTTACTATTAATACAACCTCTATTGAATTGACTGATTTTTCTTGTTCATCATCATCTTAATGAATCTCATTATGTTCCTTTATGTCAGCTGAGTATATTAGGATGTTTAAGGGTTGTTCATCTATCGCACTAGGCTTAAGAGTCTTCAATAGAACACTTTTCATGTCAATTTATCTCAAACAAACATGCAATAATCTTATGGGGAAAAATTTAAGAATTACATTAATTTTTTTACTTTCAAGAGATGCGTATCTAATAATCGAAAGTGAATTATTAGCCTCATTCTTTTCTTTTTTGATTAGCCTATTGAGCCCCCTATCTCTTACTTGTTCTCTCTCTCTTAAAACAGACTAATAAAGATTCACACTCCCTCTTACTTTTTGCTCTTCCTTTTGATTTTCATCATATTATTTATTCCTCTGATATTACCTTTTGATTGTCTGTGTACAAACAAATAAGCTTGCAATTTAATATTATTATTCAAAGAGTAAGTTGGATACTAATACAATTTAACAATAAAAAAAAGCTTTTCATCATACACTGGCTTAATGTTTGAAAGGGAAAGAGATTTCATGAGTTCCTTCTTCGTTTTCTAATTGGTTAGCTCATGGCCATTCATTTACTATATTTTTAACAACATGAAACAGATATCAAATTATGTTCATTCAATATCTGGTAATTTTTGAAAAAAAGTAATAAAAAAAAGAGGTTGTTATTGTATTTTATTTTTAAACAAAAATCCCATGTAGCAATACCTTCATAATTTTATAAAAAGAAAACATCCCATCAATGAACCCCCCTCTACCTCCCCCCAAATCTTTTGTGAAAAAGTTATTTGCTTTAAAAAAATGATTGATTTAAATACAGTTAAGACATAAAAGTATTGTCCGTAGTGTTGTTAATAATTCCAAAAAAAAGTAGCTACCAGTCAATAAGTATTATCTCAGAGAACTATTCTGTCGGTAATCGACAATTACTGTTGATAAAAACTTATAACATCTTGTTTCTCCTCTTTACTTAATTCTTACCATTCCTCTTAAGAATACAACGACGTCGACACAGACTACGACCACCACCACAATGACGCGTTTTTTACTTCACACTGTTTGACCAAAGACTTGTAAGACTCATATTCAGATTCTGAAAAAGAAGGTAGATTTTGTAGTATCACTTGTTGTGATTCTCCTAGTGGTTGTTACTATTGAGCGGGCTATTAGAATAGATTCTATTACTATTGAAGTGGTTGCTGCGATTATTATTAGTTATTTGCTATTGTGGGGAAAAATGTTATCCCTTCTATGAGTTGAACGATTTCATTAAGTTTATTGTTAGCGCCAGTTAAAGAGAAAGATTGTTAGATCATCTAATGCTCCTGTAGTTTATTGTTAATCATCTCAGTGTAGTTATCTATTGAGGAATATTATTCCTAAATGAATTCTTTAAGATTCTCTTCGTTATCATTGGTATTTTTAACAATTTCTTAAAATTGTTCAATTTTCGAGATCTGACCAAGGGAGTTGAATACGCTTTGGTATGAAATTGAAAGAGAATCTAGATTTTATTTAGATGCATTCTTCGCCCTTTCTATTGCTTCAGACACTTTAGAGTTAAGGTTGTTAAAGAATGATGATAGATCTGTGAAAATTCTATCATCACTATCTTTCATACTCAATATTTTCTGGGTAATTGAACTATCAGAGAACTTAGGATAGGCATTGAAAGTGGTATTCGAAGTTGCCAGAAGTAGTAGTCTGATAGATATTGCTTCACTTAATGGAATATTTCGATTTTCCATACATTAGAAGCAGAGTCTTGGCGAGAATTCAGATGGTTTGAGGTGGAGATATTCGCAGGAGAACTATTGATGGATCTTGCATTTGCGCGAAAGGATCTTCTCCAAAAAATCTGCGGCTACATTTTGATCAGACATCATATATCCAGCTACCTACATTCTTAATTATAAGTTTAGAGTTGACTTTCAGGAGGATTATTAATTAGTTGTTGGAACTTAATTGATTTATTAATTTTCTTATTTTTAGCTCTGACCCCAGCCTATTAAAGCGATCAGAAAATTAATCTGAGGTTGCGGAATAATCTTTTTGTTCTTCAAATCTTCCTAATTCTCCTATAAAGGAAAAAAAAATATCATTAAGAAACGAAATTTAGGTTGTTTTGTGCCATTAATTTCTTTTAACTTGATGACGTGCAAAATATTCTAAAAATATTAAATTGGTTTCAATTTCAACCCCACACCATTGATAATAGATTACATGTTTTTTCAACAAATATTTTTTTTAACAGATGGGGTGTGTCAATTGCCATACAAAATGATGAATTAACTCTGAAGTATTCATGAAATTGAAGAAATGGAGAAATAAAGATTTTTACAAGCAACAGACACAATAATAAAAAGTAATACAAATACAATTAAAAGATGAAGATATTTATTTGTTTCTATGTTCTTATCGAGAAGAATCGTCAAAAACGACGTTCATATTTCATCATCATATTATCCTACATTCTACTAATCTTTCCAACCCTAAAAATAGCATACAATTTCAAATTCAAACCTCTAAAATATCAAGATCCATCAAAAATCCTTTCTATTGTACTGTTCCTTCAAAAATAAAACAACAGATAAAAATTGTTCATGTGAATTATTATCATTTTATCAATTTTATCAAACGTAATATATAACTACAATTTGCTTTGTATTTAGTTATTGATTCATGCTGAAGGGTGTCTATCTGAAGCAATATATGCAGCGATTTAAGGGATTTGACAGAGTCTAAGATACAGAGGATCAAAAGCAAGAGCAAACTCAGCGTACTTAGTTGGAGGAAAAGTGAACTTGAAGTAATTCAATGTACTCAAGAAGAATAAGTCAGCAATTGTAAAGTATCCAACTAAGTATTCTTTATTCCCTAAGAATTTTTGAATGTATCTAAACTTCTAAAGTACTTCATAATCAAGATATTCATCTTGCTTTTCTTTTGGTTACAAACCTGTTCTGAAGATGCTAAGTATCATCTCATCTAATAAGCTCCTCAGGGATTCAACAATGTATTTGTCTTAACCCTTTCCAAGCCATTCTGGTTTGCCATAGGTATCAACAAGATAACTGGAAATAGCAGAGAATTCAGTGAGTTTGACATCCCCATTGATGAGATATGGCAGATTTGGGAAATCTAACCCTAGATTGAATTTATCTCTCCCAAACCAGTCGCTTTCATTGGCATACTGTACATCATTATAGGGAGTTTCTGTGAGTTCCAATAAATATCTTCCTGGTTAAATTTTGCCAAATCCTTTCCAGTATCCAAGAGTGAGTTTAGGTTTGTCAGACATTTTTTAGAGATTAATAATTTCTGATATTATTTTCTTCTTTTGAAGTTCTTTTTTAATTGTATTGGATATTTTCGAATCCTATTCTCGGAGCGCAGTTTTTCAATCGAAGAATTAACTAATTAAAGTGTATTCAGTCTTTCGAGAACAATTGATTACACCCCATACGCCTTTTTACAATTAAGGCAAAATGAATGTCCGCAGGGTATGATTGTGATGGGATCTTTAATGAATTAATAATTTACTAACTAATTCTGATTCTCTTATTTTTCTAGAACATAGATGGATTTAAACTTGATTATTTGTGAGAAATATTAGTCTATTTCATAGAACAAAAAATAAAAAGATTTTTTATTGATTTACATGTTATTAATGAGCAGGGAGATTTATTCAAGAAATATAAAGCAAACTGAGAAAAATACCTCCCTAAAAATAGCATTCTTGAAATATTTTGGAAGGTTTTGTTATTTTTTCAAGAAGCATTAATGGTTTCAAGTAAGGTGTTATGATTTGCTAGACAAGGAATGCACATAATTCTAGCTTCCTTTGCATTACCCGAATCATTTCAGAATAATTATTTGGTTCAATTTTTGTTAGTTTTGGTCAGAATTGTCACTGGTTGATTCTTGATCTTTCCAGGATTACTAACTTCCTCACGAAGATGATCATCTTTGTAGTTACTTGAATTCATAAATTACTATTATTTGTGATACTAATTGAGCTGCTAGTTTGGATATTACTATTTTTTTAGAGTTTGTTTTTGAAGGAGTAGCTGCTAGAGGGTTGCAACTTAAGATTAAGAGGAAATAGCTCTTTGCTTGAGTGGTGTGGATTAAGGCTTCTGAAACTAATATGGCTGAACCTTCAATAGTTCTTACTTATTAGATTATGGTGATTCTTCTTTCTATGGACTTGAACAAAGCTTGGTGGGAGTTTGAACTTAGAAATCTTTCCTAAAAAGATGAAAGTTATCTTAAGGGTACTAAGAGTAACTGATTGGAGCACTTCTAAGATTCTATGAGCTACTGATCCTTCTAGGATATTCTGATTCCTTCTTCTTCTTAATTCTCAGAAGATGATTCCCTTGAGACTTGCTTCTTTCATTGCAATTCTTTTCATTAGTATCTTTCTCTTGTTCTGATACGACCTTAGCAATAGCACCTTCAAAAGTTATTCTACTTCTTTTATTCAGTTCCATTTCATCTGTCTTAATATGCTTCATCTATTCAGTTTAAGAATCAGTTAGCTCAATCAAACCCTTTTCAACATCTACTTCCCAAGGAGAAGAAGGCACGCATCCATTCCAGAATCCGCTGAACCGATGCAAAGACGAAGATTTTCCATCGATTAGTTCTAGTTTCATAGCTAGCTTTAAGTCGCCATTCTTTATCTCATAATTAGCTTGTTTTTCCCAACAACTTTTGCTTTTTAAAACAACTCCAGGCTTAAAGTTATTTGCCAACTCGAGACAGCCAGTCTATTTATTGCTTCTAATTTTCCTCATTAAGCTACCAGTAGTGTAGAATAGCTTCAAATTATTCCCCTTGGACATTTATTTCATCTATTGTGAATGAATATACCCATCCTAATCTGATTCTGTGTCTTCTGTTAGCTTTGTTGCTATTTTGACAGCAGCTGTTGCCTATCCTTATTCTGCTATTTTCTTAGCGAATTGGTACTCTCCACCAACAGAAAAATGTCGTTTCAAGAATGACACTGGCTGCATGTTTGCTTCAATCTAAGAAGAAGCAAGTTAAAGGTGATTACATTCATTTAAGAGATTCTTGTTGTTGTTGTGGTTGTGATCCAGAAAATTTTTCATAAGTAATTCTCTTTACGCCTTATATTTTCCTGAGTAGCATGATGCCTTTCTCTAATTGAAAGGAGATACATCTTGGTTTATGTTCTGGTTACTAGTCTAATATGATTCTTATTTTCCCTATTATATTTTTGAGGGAGACTAGGATTCCTGTGATAGGAAGCAGTTCTTTGAGTGTATCAATTACGATTCATGCTCCTCTTCCTAGAAATCTGTGATAATAAGCTGTTTATTATCATTTATGTTGGTGTTATTGCCTGAAAATTCTTTGTCCCTATCAATATATTGAATAATATTTGTCGTTTTGAAGCGAGTGAAGTTCCCTGACGATATATTTTGGAGCTTTCCAACAGTAAAATTTCTGAAAGTTTATCTCTTTGTGAGAGGATAACTTGTATTACCATGAAATAGCTTGATTTAAGCATAAGGATTAACTTCTTCTGCTCTAGTTTTTTCATATTTCTCATCATCAAATTCAGTTTTACCATATGTCCAGCAACTACCTGCCTTGGGCTCATGGACAATTTTGTTGTCTTAATCAGCTGACTATTATTGAATACTTTCATAAGGTTCTGTTTCTTAGTCTTTCTTCGTTTGTTAAGAATTCATTTTGTCATCAATTTATTCTTAAATTTATTCAAATGAAACATCTTAAATTTTGAGTTTTTCTTAGCTTTAGTTTAACTCCTTTGACACCTCTTCACATTACATCGTTTGTTTAACTATTGTAGCTTATAAGGTCTTATGAATATCCTGATTATTATTACTTTTCTGAAATTTATTAAGTTAGACTAAATTGGCTTTGCTGCAGATTGGAGTTGGTGGTGCAGAGACCATGCAACTCTAAACAGCGGAGTAATAACTTGGGATGATTAGACGATTAACAGGCTTATTATTCGAAGAGGAATACTCCGAAAAGACTCTGAATTTGTTTTTCATTGAATCTACTCCACCCGAATAATTTGAGGGTATAGAAGACTAACTTAGTTAGATCATAAAACCAGGCTTATTGCTCACTACCAGCTCATTCCTTTCACCAATTTAATCTTTGTTATTGATAGTTTTACTCCTGTTCTTCATGATTTACAACTCATGTAAGGTGTTTTTCTTATTTTTAACAATCTCAGTGCTTGCATTGAGTTTGTTGGAGATATCTTATTTCAACTGGTCTTGTTTGTTGCCCTAACTATCGCTATGACAAGTACTAGACTTCGTTGTTCTAGTGTAGAGTCTAGCGTACATGTCTCTGATATTCTTGGAAGGATGATTTAAAATGTGATTGAGTTATGATGGAGGTCTACGTGATTTAACTTAAGTGTCTTCTTATGTAGAAAAGTGTATATGTTATATTGAAGTCGCTGCTTCACTGCGATGCTGCAACAACATGGGTTACTATTAATATAACCCCGATTGGTAATTTATCTTTTTATCCAAGGATTCAATGAATTTATCAGTAATTACTATCGAATTAACTGATTTTTCTTGTTCATCATCATCTTAATGAATCTCATTGTTTTCCTTCATACCAGCTGAGTATTTTAGGATGTTTAAGGGTTGCTTATCTATCGCACTAGGCTTAAGAGTCTTCACTAGAACACTTTTCATATCAATTTATCTCAAACAAACATACAATAATCTTGGGGAGAATTTCAAGAATTGAATAATTTTTACTTACAAGAGATGTGTATCTAATAATCGAAAGTGAATTATTAGCCTCATTCTCCTTTCCCTTCTATTTTATTAACCTAACGAGCCCTCTCGCTTACTTGTTGTCTCTCTAAACACAAACTAATAAAGATTCACACACCCTCAATATTTTTGCTCTTCCTTTTGATTTTCATCATATTATTTATTCCTTTGATATTGCCTTTTCAATTGTTGGTGTACAAATAAAAAAAACATGCAATTTATTATTCTTATTCAAACATTGAGTTGCATACTTATGTATTTTAACAAATTAAAATATGTTTTTCATCGTATTAGCTTAATGCGAAGAATGGAATAATAATTTCATGAGTTCCTTCGTTGCCTTCTAATTATTTAGCTCGTTGTTATTCGTTTTTCTTTGTTGTCTGGCTTGTTTTACTTCTAAGCATACTCTTGTATGTGATGATTTCTTTGTCTGTTTTGATATTTAGGCCATTGATTGAGTCATCCAATGGCTTTGCTCTAGAGTTCATTTGAAACAGTAATGGTAAATGTATCGATACATCTCTTTCTTAATTAACCAACAATTAGGGTGGAATTATTAGTATCTTTTGAATCAAAACAAAGCAACTTATCTTCTTTCTATCTTTGCCCCTCAGAATCTTCTTTGAAATCGTAACAATTAATTGGAGGGAAGTATTAAGAGTTAAAGAGCCAGTAAACAAAAACAATAATCAACTTAATATGAAATCTGTCTTTCTTATTCACTATTATTGATTGGATTTTCGATAAGTGTGTTAGGTTTAACCACAATTCTAAAATGAAACAATATCTTTGTATGATGAAATACATGGAAAGGATAATTAATATGTTATTGTTATCACTGCTCATCTTTTCTCCTTTTTTTCTTTCTTAATCATCCTACTCCTCTTCTTCAAAATGACTCTCACCATCCTAATATCTAAGCTAGATATATTAACCCAATTATAAACGTGAAATACTTCTTCACGAAAGCTGAATTCGTTTGTAAAGTACTGCTATCTGAAATATTATCCAGACACGTGAAATACCCACTACTTTGATCTTCACAGAGGAGGCACTTCCCAGAGCTCACCGCGTAGTATCTATTATTTAGCATCGCACAGCTTACGCATTCCTCTGTAGTTGTATTAAAAATAGAGCAATTTGCTTGATAGATTGCACATTTCCCCGTTGCAGCTTGGAGGTAATATTTATTAGTCGAATCACAAAGTGCACATTTCCCCGTTGCTGCCGATTACCACACTAAGCATCCGCTCTTCGATGGATCAAATACATTGCAGATAAAGTCAGCAGAATTGCTGAATGTGAACACCGAGCAAGTTATTGCCCCGGTACTATTTTCAAGATATGGGCAGCTATCGCCGGTAGAGGTTTCGCATTTTGTTATTGCACCTGAGGATAAGTAATAATATGGCTTGTAGATATCGCATTGATTCGCTTTCGATTGAGTCTAGCAACCAGTCTCAATAGCGGTGCATTGAGTGCTTGAAGACAAGAAAAAATCTGATGAACATATCGAGCACTTATTTTCGTTTAGCACATACACCGAGCAATCATTTATCCCTGTCTACTGCACGCAACCTGTCCCTTAAAGATAATATCCTTTGCTGCAAATCTCACATTAGCTGCTTGACGAATACAAAGCGCAGTTATCGTAAGCTATGCATGCACCATCAAATAGATTATACCCAGTGAGGCATGAGATGATTGTGAATTATGCGCAATCTGAATCAGCACAGGAGCACTCAAACATTGGAGGTGCACACAACGTACACGTATTCGTCGCCTCATTTAAATAATACCCCGATTCACAATAATCACAGACTTACACGAAATTATCGACTGTGCAGGAAGCACAATTTAGAATCGAGTTGCTACACAGGTGGCAATCTCCATTCTTATCTTGATCAGTAGTCAAATCACATTAGTAGCATTTCACTGCATTATCTGAGGACAGCACACAGCTAGTGCAATAGGAAGGACATGCCACACAGGTTTTGCTGTCATTCATGTAGTATCCGTCAATGCAACCTAAGCAAACTGAAGTGGTGCAGTACTTGCATCCTAGGGAGCATTGCGTGCATTCTAGAGTAAAGAAGCAAAAAGTAAAGATGAGATAAGTTTTGAGAAATGAATTAAATTAGCTTACTGAAATCACTGCCAAGGAAGGAGTAGTTGTCTTTGCAGGTTGAGCAAGTGGATACGTTGAGACATGTCTCGCAGGAATCATCGCATTTTTTGCAGACTTAACTAGAATCAAGATAATATCCGTCCTCGCATTGGATACAGCATCCGAGGGTAAGGTTAACGATTTGACAGTATTAAAGATATTAGCAAGTTCCTTAGACGAGGGAGTATGCAACTTTGCAGCTGGAACAAATCACATCCATCCCTTATCCTAAGTAATCGCAGGTCAAGCAGTTAGCTGGGCAAGATTTGCAGGTCTAGACTGTTTCAGAAGTATCAAGGTAATATTCATCACTACAACTTGTGATAGAGTTCATATCAGTGCATTCTCCATGCGAATCAATGCAAGGTACGCATCGTTGGCCATTCCAGAATTAGTTCAAGGTGCATTCTTATGCTGCGGTGAGCGAAAAAGCGAGTGATAAAAAAAGCAGATAAAGTGATTTCATTTATTGGTTTCGATTATTTTGTAAAGAAAATACGTTTTAGTGTGAATATTTCAAAAAAGGTTCAATGATTACAAAGAGTTATTCTTGATTTTAATTATTTTGGATTTTAGATAAAAATTTGAGCGTTTTTGTAAAGAGCACAATTTGCTTCATTTCCTTTTTGATTAGGATTTAAGAAAAAAAGGGATCTTCTTCGAGGGATTAAGATAAATAAACAGCTTTCGGACAAGAGATAAATAGAAGAAGAAAAAAGTTTAATATTTAAAAGATGATGATGGGATGCTTTGTCATTTGAAATTATCAGGTATTATTATCTTTTCTCCTTTTTCCTTTGATTAAGGTTTAGTAGTCTCAAATTTAAAAAGAATCCAGTGCTATTTTATATAATTTAACCTTAAAGTTATTTGAATATTCTGTCTTTCTTGAGATGAATCTGCTTGCTTTTAAGTTTATTTTTTTTGGAATGAAACATTTCTAATAAAAGAGATTGATAATATGGCTTCGTTTTTTAGTGATAATATCCATTATTTATCAAAATTATCAATTGTAATGTATTAAATTGTATTGGCTATTTTTCTCCTTTAAATAATCATGTTTTGTCCCCATTTACTGATACACTAACCTCCTCTCCTCTCTGGTTTTCTCCGAAGATATTCTCAATTAATCGAAGGAATAAATGTTATCTTTGAGCTTTAAAAGCACTGAAAATTGGGGAGAATCAACAGCATTCATCTGTCTACACACATAAAGAAAAAGTGTTATGAAATTATTAAGTAAAAGATAGGGGGGAATAGTGAGCTTTGGGTTGAATAAATAGAACACTGAAGAATCAGCTTTGGAGCTAATTTAGTCAGTAAAAAATGAGTAATAGAGCAATTTTTCAAATTGTTTTTATTACAGAAATGGAGCAAAAAGTCAAACAAAATAATAAAGAAAAAGACATATTTTTTCATTTTTCCTTAATACTCTTCAATACTTCAAGCAAAGAAAGAACAAAAACAGGTTGGAAGTGTGATTACTGAGAAAATATTTGTTGTCACATATGCTCTAATTCTTTCTTTGCCAGTTTTTTTTCAGAACTAACCCATTAATAATTATTTCAGCATTGAATGCTTCGTTATAAGTCCATTAATAAGTTAAAAAAAAAGGAAACAGCAATTTAAGACAATAACTCATTATCCAGTAGGGTAAATGAACTGCTTTAGGCTCATCTACTGAGTCTAAAACTCACAATTTTAAAGTATTCATCTTGCTGGAAGGTATTTAAACATTATTCCAATGGTTATAAATAATAAGTTTAAACAGGAGGAGGCAGTGTGTGCCAATTTGAGTTTTTATGTATTATCTTAAAAATAATAAATACCTGCGCTAAATACTCTGAAAGTATACATAACAATATTCCTAAAAGAGAAGAGACAAAAATGTCAGATGTATGTGCTCTCTGCAGACAATCAGCTCGATCACCGATTCGGTAATCTTGCTGTCATGTTCTGTGCTTCGAGTGTGGTTGTGCCATTAAACGGCAAGAAATCGATCACTGCTTCAATCAAGCTCAATTTAAAATCAACTGTCCGATGTGCTCATAGCCTACTGTGTTTTCTGACATCCATCAGTTGATGATTTAAGAAAAGAATAATAAATATTCTTCTTAATAAATCCCTCAGAGTGGTGACTAATGCTCTAATCTCGTAAAGTGCAATTCCAAGAGTATCTCGGAATACTCGAAATACAAGAATCTCAAGTAGTCTAGTGCAGTAGATTATTTTAGCAAAGACAGCTAGCAGAATTGGTTTACTCCTTCATATTCACAAGAGATAAAGGTAGAAGAAGAAAATCATTTCTCTGAAGATAAAGTTGATGCCAAGTGCTTTTAGTAGATTGCAGCAACGCCTATTTGTAATGACAAAAAATGTGAGTCACCTAGCGAGGATAGGATTTCTGGAAGAATCGGGGAAGAATGTTCCAGTAATATTTGTGAGAGAGTCAAAGAAGAAGTTTCATAATGCAATGTTGTCAGTGAAGCTAAAGTAAGGGAGACTTAGAAAGGGAACATTTTCTGCTATCCGAATTGCAGTAGCAATAGTATCTCACCGGAAAGATAAGACACCGGCTGTGAGCTAGCTAAATAATCGGAAGAGTGCGAAACTGAAGAGCAGCGAAAGAGAAGAGAATTCGTAGAAACAAAATATTCTTATTTCATGCATGAAGAAATCACCAGTAAAATTGAAAGACTCCAGAAAGGACTAGAGAAAGGCTCACCTCTCAAATGCGAGGAGCACGGCGAGTTTTCGACTCTTTACGACACTGTCCAGCATGAACTCAAGTGTCCGATGTGCGTCTTCGAGGAAGATTGCAGAGTCCGAAATTAAATTGCAGAAGGTTGTGGATAGACGTAAAATTTATGTTTTCCGTAATAATCGGGGTTTTCAAGAGTCGCTCCAGCTAAGGTATGCTAGGATAATATGAAAAAGGACATCCACGATTGGGAATGCTACTTAGAAAAAAAATTATGCGATATTGAAAAAAGTATTCAGAATGCTGTTCTCAACTAAGGTGTGCTTCGAGAAGGCTTTGCAGAGGAAACTAGAGTATTGAAGGCGTCGTTTGAAGAGCTAAGATAGAAGTTATCCACTAGAGAAATCGAACTTTCCGAAAATCTCTCAAAACGCTATGCAGAAGAAAATGAACATCTTAAGCGTATCTCAGCGGAATTGCAACCTTTGCGAGATAAACTCAGGATAACGCTACGACATTTCTTGAAGAACCTTTCGCTAGATGAGACGATGAATCAGAGCTACTATCACGCTCAGCTGAATGAAATTCGCAAGATTATCTGCTAGTTAAAGAGATAATAACTGCAACTTTATTCGAAATGCAGCTCGTAGATTTTATCCTTAGATTTAAAAGAGCAACTCAGCTCATATTTAATGACTTTTGGTAGAGTCGATAGCTTTGTGCTGAAAGGCTTTGAAAATTGTAATGATCCACCTACTTCAGCATTAAAAAGCAGAAGTGCTAGTCTTTGCATTGACAAGTCTGAAGACAAATGTTAGATTGCTACAAATGGCTGCTATTAAGGATAAAAATAACAGCAATAGCAATAGGTCAAGTACTTTGTATTCAACTACTTGAAGCAATCATAAACAGGTAAATCCGATTATGATAAGATACACATTGATAACCACTGCGCGAAGCCTTCAAATGATTGCAAATAAGTGCATCAAATTCAAAATGCATGCAGTATGACTCCCTTAAATAACAAGGGTCTCTCCGAATATGGAACTGTCTAAGCTTCACATAGTCTCCCACCATGCAAGATGGATCAAAAGTGTCCAAGTAACTTTGATCATGCTTCCTTTGTGAAATCCCCTGTGAATTATGCTTTCAGACAAGATTTTACAAACAAATATCAAACAACAAGCAAGGATTGCACTTAAAGAAATTGGATGAATAGTTCTCACTCAAAATCGAAAGGTGAAAAGAATAATGACAGATGTTCGAAGAAATCAACACCAGTAAGTCAACGATAGTAAGATGGGGGCAATCATGATTGAGCTTGATATTGAGAAGGAGTTACATTGTTTTTTAACACACTCATAGAATATTTTTTTAATTCCAAAATTTTTTGATGTTTTGTTGTGGTTGTTGTTTTTTAGGTATTTTTTTATGTTTTTTATGTGCATTCATGCATCGTTTTTTATCTTTTTTTAAATTGTTTTTACCAAGTACTCAGAAGTCAGTAATTAATTTATGTTAAAACATTGGGGTAGGGGGGGGGGGAATAGTATATTAAATTATACTTAATTATTGTGTGAATAAAAAACATAACTAAAAGGAAGAGGGGTATTTATGCATTTCAAAGAGATTAATTTATTCTCTTCAAATTTCGCAAGAATATTCGTTTTTTTCTTATGGGATTATTGTTTTTAATGAGTAGATTGATAATTTGAAAGAAAATTCAAGATAAGCAGGTAGTTAAAATAACCATATTATTCTCTTCAATTTGTGCACATTTTGAAATCAGAAAACGGTTTTGGGGGAGGAGGGGGGGGGGGGAGGGGGGGTGTTTATTATTTCCTTACATAACTCAATGCAATTGGAGATTTCTTGGAAATGAACAAAAGTTGAGGAATTTTAATTAGATTTAACTCCAGAGAATACAGAAGAATCCTTATTCTCAGAGTGTGTGTGTGAAAGAGCAAATATAAGAGAAATCCTATAGAAGTTGTCTTTTTGCTTAGCAAAACATGGATCCTAATAGGAAGTCTCAGCTTTTCAAGAAGTTGAAAAACTTTGCGAAAATTGCAGGGAAAATGAGTGGAGTCTCTGCAGAAGCTGCTCAAAAGCGACAACAACAAGAAGAAGATAAGAATATTCTCAATACAGCGATTGAGGTATATTGATAGTATTTTTGTCAATAATACTTGTAGTTCAAATGTAAATCTGCAGCGGATATTCCTTCTAAGCACTGATTCTGATTTAAGCTCAGGAAAGGACACACGATTGATTGGCTTTTTTTGTTTGTTAGAAAGGAATAGCTTATGAAAAATTTGTGAATGCAGTGCAGAGAAAAATCAAAACTGAAGCAGACGCAAAAGTAAAAAATGAGAATGAAAGCAATTTTGCTTCGATGTTTGAATTCTCATTAACGAATTGATTTGCTGGTGCGTTATGGTAGATGATTCTCTAGAACATTTAGGACTATGAAGCAGTTAACAAACTTTTCGGCAAGGACACCGAATAGATAGCTAAGTTAACTGTAAACTTGCTTTTTGATTTTCATTTATCTTTGGAACAAAATTGCCATAACCCATATTACAAAAATACTAAGTCTCCTGTTTGTGTTTTTTTATGAAAGTTATGCAAAGGCGTGTCGTTAGAAGTGTATTAAAAAGCACAGCCGATTATTAAGCAAAACGAAGCTTCAAATAATAAATTCTACATCATCGCGAAAGGCTCCGTTGCGATTTTGAAATCTACTGACACGAATGTGTTTTAAGTTGTGCTCCCGAAAAAAGAAGAACCTCTTAAAACTACAGGATCTGATGAAGGCGATGAAGACGAAGATACTATTACTGATCTTCATTAATCTGGAAATACCAGTGGATAACTTTTGGCAAGGAAAAGCAGAGGTTCTGTAGAGAGAAGGAAGAGTTCAGTGACTTCGATGAAAAGAGGAAGTTAAGTATCGGGTATGGGAACTAAGAGAGAAAGCAAACTGATAATGATTGATCCGAAAGAGGTTGAGAAACAATTGTGGATTTAAGAAACAGAAAAATATGGTAAAGAAGTGAATTAGTTGTATATTGGATAAGGGTTTGGAGAAGCTGCTATTATGGAAGCTGATCCGAAGAGAGCAAAAAGAGGAGCGACTATATTAGCTAGAGAAGACAACACAACTTTGCTGATTATTGTGAAGAGAGATTTTTAGAAATTCAAGGATTCATTTTCTTCATAGGGAAAAGAAAAAGCTGCAATATTGAGCTAGCTTATTCCTTAGTTGAAACTGATAAATTCAACTTAAACGAGGAATGATTTGATATTTTACTTCTAAGAGGAAGGCGGTCTACGAGGACAGGCTCTGACGGTAGAAGATAAAATAGGAGAGAAGATATTTGTGCTAAAAGAAGGATAAGTTTAGATTGAGAAGAATTACATAAATACTAAGAATATCTATTATAAAGATGTGCAAAAGGTAAGCAGAAAATTAAATATTACAAGCAAGAAGACAAATAAACTCCTCTTGGTTTCTTCTTATGTTTATATTTTTATGGCAATTTCCTTAATTTGTTTGAGCTTGAAAAAATAATTTGCCTTTTTGTATTAAATATTTTTATTTGTTCAGCTCAAAATAGCAGCTGTTGGGGACTACTCTTTCCTTGGAGAAGAGCTTCTTCTCGGTGGCGATGACTCCAAATACAGCTACACAATCACTGTTTCTTCAATTTAAGCGCGATACTACTCGATAAAGAAATCAATTCTGTAGATGAAATTCCCGAATATTATCAAAGATATTCTCAATGAGTATGAGCTAAAGGAAGCACATAGAATATAGTCTGTTCAGTATATTCTGTCGAAAGACTCATAACCTACTAATATGATCCAAGTTGATGATACTCTCCATGAGTTTAATAAGCTAAAGAACTGCGAGCTCTTCTCGTAAATGAAAAATACAATGGTTGAAAGTCACAATAAGAAAATATTCAAAGTAAATAATTATTTGTGGTTTAAGATCAAGGTGTGTTTGACTTAAGAAATACATAAATTAGGTGTTAATTGTTGAAGAATGATCACTGTTAAAATATAAAGTTTATTCTTTCTTCTTTCTTCTTTTCTTAGGATGTTGTAGCCAAAGAGAAAGAATAGACTCCTGAGAATCTAGCCTAATTTAGGTCTAATGTCATGAGACAACTTGAAGAGAAATAAGAACCTCCGAGATAAAGAGACTCTTTTGCTTCCAATTATGGCTTAGAATCCAACTATAACCATCATAATTCTACTTCTAATCTGGGGATCTCAAATAAACAACGTCGTCCACTTACTTCTTCTGCTTATCTTGGAAGAGCAAAATCACCTCTAAAAAAGCTTGAAAACAACAACAATAACAACAGTTAAACAAAGACCCATTCCTAAATAGAAAAAATACCCTAATAATCAACTATTTTTTAATCTGAAAAGTAATCATAGATGATTTCACAAATACCATCAGTTGAAGCCTAATAATAGTTCCAAAAACCTAATAATACCAGTCTAGATCAGTAGCAGTTACTCCTACAACAATAAACAAATACTCAATAATAACCATCATAATTGGCTTCTTAATCTTAATAACTCCTGTAACAGCAAGGTTTCTTACAAACGGGATCTTCGAGTGCCCGAGTGGGGAGTGCAGCAGCTTATTCTTCCCGATAAAAAGTTAATTACACAATCGAGACAAATGAAATGATAAAATAAGGAACACACAATTATAATAGCTCTTTAGCTTGTGACCCAGTGTACAGTAAGTTGTATCAGTAGCAGCATGATCTCGAAAGTAATTTCATGGAAAATTTAACTGAAAAATTAAAATTAATGAGCAAAGCTGCATCGCAAGTCCCCATCGATGGTCCATAACTTGATTTAGGATATCTGGAATAATTCAAGAAGAAACAATAATTGAAACTTATGGTATCAGCAAAAGCTAAATAAAACTAAGCAGCTCAGAACAGTCATCGCTTTGAGCTTATTCAAAAGACAGTAAAACAAAAAAAAATTAAAAAGACGTTTAAATTTCTTTATTTTTCAAAACAATTCACCAACAATTACAATATTCTATCTTCTTAATTCACATTTCTTTTGCCACAACAGATAGATAAAATCAAAGTAAAGTATGCTAAGGATAACACAGCTGAGATGGAATTCGCTGTTTTAGACAATCCACCAATTTAAATCTCCAATCAAAATGCGCTTAATCCAAGCAATAAATAAGTGCTCGATACACAGGGTAGTAGTAATAAAACTGAAATATCTGAGTTGTCATATCCTATTCCTAATATCTCAGCTAATCATAAGACATATAGAGTAAATAATTATTAAATGAAATTTTGAATAAATTTAGATGTTAAATAGTAATTACAATAAGGAGATATTTCTTTGTAATTTTTTCAAACAATTTCTTTACTTCCTCTCCTTATTGTTCCCTAATATTTTCATTTAAAAACAGCAAAAAAACTCTTTCTAATAGCCTTACAAGACCCCTCCTCCATTATCTGGTAAAAACAGGCCAACCAGTAAAAATCAAGATTTCCAACGATACAGTTAATCAGTTGCTTTGCTGACTGTACCAATGTCTCCGAGATGGAAGACACTTATGAACTCATAGTCTCCATGTAACCTTCAGCAGCAATAACTATCCTTACAACAATTAGACCCAAACAATTTACAGTGCATGAGTGTGCATTCTTTGACTCCATCATTCACACATGCATCTGCTTCTGCGTCACAATCAGCTATGAAGAACTGGAGTGTGGTTATGAATCATCCTGTTTCTTACAATTAGGATTTTCCAATTCAGAATCCATCTTCTCCGTAGTAGAATTACAAAAGATATTCTCAAGAAATTACGACAAAAGATAATATATTTTAGATTACTTCACCGAGATAGCTAATCAAACTCAAAAGAAAGAGCGATAATGAAGTATTTTATAATGCCTATGATAATGATGGGAGTCCTGTGAATAATGCAGTGAAGAATAATAATAATAATAATAATATTTAACCTTATTAGAGGCTGCAAACTCAAGCAAGAAGCAATACAATGCAATCATATGAAAATTTCTCAGTAGTCTCTTAGCCTATTCGTTTATTTTCTGCAGGGCCATAAGGCTCTTTGAGTGCTTAGGGGAATGCTAGAGTTGGAAGTAGTGTCATAAGAAATAGCAGCTTATTTATAGGAGGTGAAACTCCAAGAACGCCACCAGGTGTGTTCGTAACTGATTAGGAGTCATAATACCCAGGAAATCTTCCAAATAAGCTCGGTTCTTAATCTTCAAGAGGATAATTACATTAAATCAATGAATATCGTGTTCGGTGTTAGACTGCAAGCTCTCTTCAGCGGAAATCTATGGATCGGAAGAAACTTAAAACAGGGCTTGCTTTCCCGAAGAACACTCCATATTTCTGAACACATAAAATTTAATGTAAAATGCCGATTCCAGAAACCAAAAGCAAGGAGGAAACTATTTAATGCTTGCAAAAAGATAATCCTTAATTTTCCTTCAATTTAAAAGGCAATTAGAAACTGCTACTATTCTCTCCCTAAACGAACACAACGAATACAGTCATATATTAAAAGTTTATTTGTTATTGTTGACTTATTTAAAAATCCTTGCTTTTGAAACTCTTAAACATTCTTAAAATCAACTCAGAACAATTCTGTATTTTACTGCTAAAATATTGTTTCTCAATAATCACTTCTAAAAACCTTCATAAAAGATAAAAGACTAACACACGTTTCTTCTCAGATTGAGCTAATTAACACAATAATTCAATTCTCAAATCAAATCTTTCTTTAACTAAAAGAACAAAAATAAAAAATACACTCACATTTCTTCCCCCCTTTCAAATGGCTGAACATAACGAATACTACATCCACATCAACTACAAGCAGTTCTAAGAGAAATACGAAGAACTTAAGGCTACCAAAAAGCCATTTGCAGTTCTCTTCACTGGTGACAATGTCCCAGGTACTACCGATTCCTGGTGCGGAGATTGCGTAAGAGCTCACCCTGTGATCTAATCCAAAGTCATTCCGACTTGTGCAGAGAAGAAAATCCCTTTCCTGGAAGTCCTCGTCGGCTTGAGAGAAGAGTAAAGCAATTATTTTTGGAAGATAGTTTTGTGGTTGCATGCGTTTTTTGTTATTTTCTTAGATGGAAACACCCAGACCACTCTATCCGCAATCACCCTGACCTCATGCTCACTAACATTCCAACATTGCTTCTTAATGTTAACGTAAAAAAGAAAATGGGATTTTGTGGGAAAAATCAAGGATAAAACGAAGCGCTAGATGATTTGTTGTTTATTTTGGATGTAATTTGTTTTAAAAAGGGATCTTTCACTAAGAAGCTGGTGGAAGGACAAATCCTCAACAAGGCATTGTTGGAAGATTTCTTTGAACTTGAAGACTGATTAGGAACTTTTGGAGAACATTTACCTTGGGGAATCGATTATATTAGCATCATCTCTTTGTTATTTCATAGCATTTTATTGCGTGTTTTTATTGTCTGCTAATATTATATAACAAAGTTATCTTTTAAAATACAAAAGGCTGTAAAAGGGTAAGATATAATAAATAAAAGTATATCAATCACAAATAGGGATAAACAAATTCTTAAAAACTTTAGCTGTTGAGAAACAACACAAGACATAATGGGTTTTATTTGTTTGGAATGAGATTTCGAGTGATTTTTCATGCCTCTTTACGTCTAGAGAGAAGATATAAAAAGAAAATAGGGAATGTTCTTCATTGAGGGTGTCTGCAGATAGACTCGAAAAAAACTTTTGTCACTATGTTGTTCTTGCAGTTGATAGTTGTCTGAGTGTTGATGTTGCTATTCCCTTTAGTATTGTTGTATTTTCATTTCTTTTTGGAAGGTTTGTTTGTGAAAACTTAAGTGTTTCCGCCAGATGGTGCTGGTTTCTTTTCCGCAGCAGGTTTGTTCGTGAACACTTATTGGGCTGCAGAAGAAGATAAGTTAATCTTAGGTGCTACGCTTGCAGCTGTGGCAGATGCTAAGGTGGATGATATTTTAGCTGTTTCCGCAGCAAGATTACCTGAGGATAATCTATTATCTGTGATGACTGCTTTGATAACTTTTTGGACTTTATCTTGATTTTATTTATCCAGGAGAGAACCAGGAAGATACTTTGGAATGCCAAGGTATTATCTCGTCGTTGGGTTCTTAATAACCAAGGCTACTATCATGTGAGTGAACGCAGAGATAGCCCAATACATATTCAGCGCAGAAGGGAAGAAGATAACAACTGGCATGGTAAGGAACGGGAAATACTTGAAATATTTCATGTATTTCGCGAATGGTGAGCTGGTAGCCATATTACCCATGTTTGGATTCATAGAAATATTCAAATAAGAGAATGTCGCTGAGAGAATTGGCAGAATGCAGTAAGGATCTTATTCTGCTAGATCTTAAAACCAGAGCATACCATCTGTGCGGAGTTAGGGGTATTTATCAGGCATAGAAGTTAGATAACGCAGGGAAATGAACCAAGTAATCAGCACTGGAATTTATGTCAAGGAGAGACCAGAAATCCAATGACGAATCCCGTGACGCTTTTGTAGCGCTGAAAACTACCTCTGCGCTTCTTTGACAGAATTATAATCGCCTTGTTTTTGAAAACGTGAGACTTATGCTTGGTAATTCTTTGTTTCAGGCTCTAGGAGCTTCATCTTCAGGGAGTTAACTTGTGTGCCGAACATAAGTGGCATAAAGAACAGTTTAATTCCAAATGACAGAGCTGCGATAGAGACACCCATACCCCATCCGAGATCGTTAGATAGATACAGCACTGCATCTCTGCTGAATTCATCGAGATGGTTGTAGATTTATCCTGGTGAAATGCTCGAAAGTTTATCAATGAAATCATGGGGAATTACTGAAGAAAGAGGTTTCACAGTTTCGATAATGTTTCCTATATCCATATCTCCGGTGTAAGAGTTAGTGAAAAGACTCAAATCTTCAATCTTAATTGATCTTGAGGCGACTTCAGTGATTTATTCAACAGAAGGTGTCATAATAGACGCAGCAGGCGTGATTTCGGAAATACTAGATGCTGCCGACTAAGCTACATTTGTATTGATTCCAGCAGCAAAGCAATATTTTTAGTTATGGTAAAGTGGTCTTGACCATTATGCACCCTTAAAAGGTTGATTGCTGCTGATTCTATGGAAACTTCTGAAGGTATTTCTGAACATCCCGAGGCTGAAGGAAACACTAACTAAATTGAAAAAGTTTGTGGAAGTGCTGAAAAATAAAGATAATATTTTTAGGCTTATTATTTTCCAACTTCTTTTCGAAGATCTTTCTCTTTTTTTTAATTATTATTTTGTGCGAGGGGGAGATATCCTTTTTAGTTTGATTCTCATTTCGAATAAGGTTCGCGCAGCAGAGAGAATCACTTAATAAGTTAAATAAGTTCTAGGGTTGTCAAGAAAAGAACAAGTAAAAACAAAGGTAGATTGATTGTCCAACAGAATAATGACAAACACACTGAAGGATATCAAGAAACAAGACAAATAGACGGAATTAAAAAAAGTTCACGAAGATCAAGGACCAACAAATTTTTGTTTTGAAGGGGAATAGAAATTCTTACACATTTCACTGCTAATATACATAAAACATTGTTTGATTTTACAGAAAATGTAAAGCTGAAGAAATAAAATTGAAGACAAAAGAAGATCTGAATAATGTGGTGTAACTGAGTGTAACACTTAGCTGACAGAAAGACGATTTCCTTCCCTCTTTTTATTGCTCAGAAATTAAAATATGCAGCATAATTGAAGTCATTTTAGTCTGGCGTGTAGATCCTTGCATTATTTTAGCAGAAGTCCTTAAGCTTCTCAGCTGAGAGGCTCTTAAGTTATGCCTTGATTTTTTAGATATCGCCATTAGGTTCATTTCTCTCTTCGTCTTCTTCCGCTTTGAGAGTCGGTGTGTGTTGTATTTGAGAAAAAGGATTAGCAAATGTCTAAATTGCTACTTATTATATTTTGTTCCCATTAAATCGCAAGCTTTTCGGAGAATGCTATGATTTGTGTTATTATTGCCCTTGATTAAATGGCGAATCTAGTTGAGTGTTATTATATGCAACACTGTTTTTATTGATGATTCCTTGCATTTCTTCGATAAGTTATCTGAGTTCCTGATCGAAGTTTTAAGGATTATCAGGGTTTTTCGAAGGGGAGTTATTGTGTATGCCTGCGGAATCTCCTGAATCGTTAGCGTATCCGTTTCCTTTGCTCGTTTTAGGTTTGCGCTATCTTGTCTTTTTCTTTCCTATTCTTCCTTCTCTTTTGAATGTTTAGAGAATTGCCTTGGATGTTGAGAATTTGATTCCAAATTCCCGAGCTGCTTCTTTGATGGTGACTTCCCTTGAGATCACTCTTTGGATGAACTTTTCACGAACTTCTTAGGATATAACTGAGTATTTTTTCTTTTACGAACCAATATTTTCTGCAGATTCTTCCATATCACCACCTCCACCGCCAAGAGAACCTTAATCGCCATCGCTTGACATGCTCTAAGAATCGAGATCTCCATCCTAATCGAGTCCAGATTAGTTGGACAGTTCTTAATCTAACCTACTCAGTCTGAAAGATAAAAAACATCAATTTAGCATAAATTCAGTTTAGTGCCATTCAAAAGTAAAGCTATCTCTATGGACTACTTTTATTTAGCGGTGTATGTGCGTTTGTGTGTTCCTTTTAACTCCCTTTCTCTTCTTAGAAGTGCTTAAATGCAGAAGATAATTATCAATAGAATTCACACTTTTTTCCTTTATTTTTTTTATTTACCACTCCTTTCCTTTCTGAATGCAATCAATCAAACACACATCCCGCCTTCGCACAGCCACCAGGCATTCCTGCAGGCTATCATAAACTTTAAATATCCATAAGGATAACCAAATGTAACAATTTAATCTTTAAAACTAATACAATTTAAAGTCTACTAACGAAATTTATTTTTCTTCTCTCTCGATTACCAGCACATCTCTTTAACTTTGGTCATTTTTATTAAAAAGAATTGAAGGAATTACTGCTCATAACCTTAATAAATCCACACAAGAAAAGGTTTATCCTTGTCAAAAATCAACGGACTATTAAACACGATATTTTTTGAATCCTCCCTCAATCGACTTCAACGCGCGGAAACGATTTCTAATACGTTTTGTCAATACATATGGCAGGCAAGTACAAAACATTTTTGTTTTAAAATAGTTTGTTTCAAAAGCTAACAATATTAAAATTATCTCTCTCTAGGCTTTGTTTTGAGAATTGAGCTTCTTCTTCTTCCTTCAAAATGTACAAATTTGTGGGGGCAAAATTAAACTACCTTTATTTCTTAAATATTGCTCACCTTTTAAGGAAAAGGGCAACATTCCTATGGGATAAATTGTCTTGAGAATTACTTGTGTTGTGGAAGAGATGAGTTATCTAGACTTTTTAGCAGAATGAAAATTAAATTACAATAGAAAAGACATTTAGTTAGTTACTCATTCATCAGTTACTTATTGGTTCATTATTGAGTTTAATCAATTAAAGCAGATTATATGGTTAATCGAAAAAATGTACTCATATTAATTAAGTTTGCAAAAACTTTAAAGCAAAGCAAGATTGAGTTCATTCTAAAAATCTTGAAAGGAAACCTTTGTAGAGTTGGTCGGTGCTGTAGTCTTTGTGAAATTAAAATACACATATCAAAATCTGGCAACAATTAAGGCATTTGAAAATTATTATTGTTTCTCAGTAAACCAAAACAAACAATTTTGTTTAAAATCTGCTGAAAGAAAAACTTAATCTCTATGGTTATTTTAAAGAATTATTTATCTATCAAATAAAGGAATAAAATGAACGTTAAGAGGAGTTAGCAATAAAAAGCAGGAATCATTCTTTTAGTTTTTTAGGATTTTCATTTTGATATTGTGGAGAGAGTTTCAGCATGCGGATCACTAACAAGACTGAGTTCTTCAATATAATTTCTGTACGTGAAAAGGAGTTTTGCTTGATCAAGAAGATTACATTCGAATAAGCCTGAAAATAGAATGTAGTGAAGTGCTGCAAATAAGCCTAAGAATGAAATTGGAATTTGCAGAAATTCATAATAATCTGAAGCAATGAAAGAATAGACTCTCTGGGAGATATCAAAAAAGAAAAAGACTAGGACAATTCTAGGTAGAGTCATGATTTACTCGTTGATTAACATTATCCTCATTTCCTTGGAATGATTTAACGTTTTAAGTTTTGCCCTTATCAAAAAGATCAATATTCCTAGACACAGAAAAGTAGGGATTAAGGCATTGAAAATTAGTGATTCAAAACTGATCGGAAGGTGTGTATTATCTTGTTTATTTTAGAGGTCATTGTGATTATTGCTATTCTGAAACACAGGGCTTGAAAAGAAAAAAAATAAAGAAAAATAGGAGAAAGAAAATGAAAATCTTACTAAAACGCAACAAGCATTGCAATCGAGAATGCTAAGAAGAAAGCTTTTTCAATAATTCTTTAGGAGTGCAGCTGCTTCGCTTGATCAAAGATAAATTCTGTGAGAGACGAGAAAATTAATGATGTAAAAGCTGCACCTAAGAGAATTCCATATGTGCTGGCTAGGAGACAGAATAATTTTATGGAAGCTGGAATTTCTGGCAGCCAAGTTTGAGAAATGTACAAGCTAGCTGTGTGAAAGAAGAACAGAGACAATAGAGTGTAAAATACGATCCTGCTTTGACCTCTATTTTTATTCTTGCCGAAGATAAAATTGACTACACCAATCAGACTAAATCCAAGTGAAACTCCGTGGCCGATAAGTTCTATGATGTTGGCTGTTGTGGGCATTGAAAAAGTGATAAATAGTTGGAGTGTTTTAGCAAGAAGCCTAAGATAACTTGTTTTATATAATTATTTGCGGGATAATTTACTATTTTTATGGAAGAACCTCAATCACTTATTATTTTCACAGCGGGGGTATTAATTTTTAGTAATTGATGGTAAATTGTTATGAATTTGTGGAGGAATTTTCTCTCTTTTAATCTTTTGATTAATCAAATTAAAAAATAAGCTATGAATATCAAATAAATAGAATGAGCTATCAATAAAAGAAGGAAAAAGCATTCTTAGAGTTTGGAATATCCTCCCCCCCCCTCCTCCCAAAAAAAAAGGTAAGAGAATATGAGTGAGAATATTTTTGGTTTATTCTTTGCTTTAAAATGGTATAATTATCTTGTTTTTTTAAAAAAATTAAAGACAAATTATTATCAAATTCATTACAATTAAGGGATGCTTACAAACAATAAGATAGCGAACAAAAGAGGTGAGAATAATATTAATTGTAGTGCTCTATTAAAATTAATCGAAAGAGATTGAGAGAAGAAGGAACGCAAAAAACAAAAATCAAATTCAAAAAAAATTTCAATTTAAAATTTGGTAACCTTGTTTAATTATGTTGATTATTTACCAGTGCATTCAATTGAAGATGGGGAAATAAATGATAAAATAACTTTATCTTGCCTTATGAATGTATGAATGCGCGGCAACGGGAATGACTGCTTTGAATTTATTGGTGACATAAAGATATTTGATTAAGAAAGGATTAACAAATTTTTGAATCAGAAAAGAAAATAGAATGAAAGGGTGTGTGTAATGATACCTTGCTAAAGGTTCTTCTCGATGATTTATTCTAATCTCTTACTTTTAGAAATAATTAAAAATTTTCAGATGGAACAATCTTTAAAATACATATTTTTTAATCTATTGCATACAAATATTTTAAGTAATGTATTTTAAGTGGAATGCTTGATTATTTTCTGAGTAAAAGAATGAGACAAAGACTGAAAAAAAGAGAGAGAATAAGGAGAATAAATAACTCTGGGAGATTTTAAAAAAGAAAAAGGGTATTTAACAATTTGTTTTATTTCTATGACAATAATCTTCAGATAACGAAAACCAGTGTATGAACTGCAATTTGAAAGTATGTGTATTTTTACTTTAACCATTTTCTATTAGAGTAGCTGTAAACAGATTAATTTGGAGTAGTATTACTTATTTTAATATAATTCCTCAAGATGTAAGCATAACAATCCAAATGAATTCAACTTATTTATCTCATAATAATTTAACTTCAAGGAAGCTTAATCTTTTATCAAATTGTTTACTGCTAAAAAGTTCCTAGAAAATAGGCTCTAATTCGTGTTTTCCATATTTAAACAAAACCCCTTTTTCAATTTAAGTCTTGAAATGACATAAATGCCTTACAAATATGACTCTCTCCATTTAGAATCGAAGAAAATATATAATGAAAATCCTTTTTTATAATAATTTTACTTTGAAGACTTCAAAAGAATATCTGCATAAAATGCTAAGCTCAATTCGATTTACTTGCAAGAAATCAAATCTATTGTAAATAAATTCAAATTAAAAAAAGAAGAAAAGTTCCAAGAAATATAAGAAGAAAAAAAAGAGATATTTTCTAATTTGTATTTAATGAATGGTTGGATCTATTCGAGGATTTGAAATATCTTGCAGAAATCGTGAGTGCGAGGGGGAGAGGAGAAGCAAAATCAAATTCAAAATAGTTTAAATTCAATTGTATTTTATCTATTCAAGGATAAAGGGGATAGACCAATAAATTTATTGAGGCGGGAGAAAGAGATGATAGGGAAGAGAGGGAGGGGAACAGATATGATTCATACAAATGAATAAAGAGAGCTTTGAATTAAGTGGTGCCAAAAAGATATTTGATTACTAAGTCAGGAGTGATAGAGAAAAGGTTAGAGGACTTAGCAAATAGTTCAATCGATATAGGGTAAAGGAGGGAGAAACAAAACAAGATATAAGCTAGAAGTAATAACGGAGGAAAGGGTTTTTTGGTTTGTAGTAGTGGAGCAGTCATTTCAGAGTTAGTAATTCAAAAAAAGAAAAGATTAGCTTTGTTTATTTTTTCGAAGTATTCCTGAATAACTCATTCATTTTTTTCTCTTCAGGTTTTAGTTTTCAAGACTTCAAACTCATAGAATTCTTCTTATTTATTTGAAATACAATGCAGTAGAGCACACACGCAGGCTAACACTCAAACCAAGGGTGGTAGTACCAACAACAGCAGATTGGATCTTAACAAACATATTAAACAAATTATAAATCAACTGGAGGAAACAATTCTATGAATTCTCTACAACCAACTTAATACCAGCAGCATTCTTTTCAGTAACCAAACAATTTCAATTAACAAGAGCCAACTCCTCAATAAGGAAGTTCTGGTAACACAATTGCTATTCCAAGAAAGAAACCGTTTGATAATAATAACAATCATATTCCTCCAACTCTTGAAGGAATGATTGTCAAGTCAAATAAAGAAAATAGCCATGCAAGTTCAAATCAATCTAAAAGTCCAGCATATGGCCATCATAAGTTGAATCAACAACAGCAATAATAACAGCTTTAGTCATAAAAACAACAATAATAACTTCAATCTCAGAAGATGCCCTAGCATCATTCGACAGGTTCTTAAGTCCCAGTAAAGACCCTTGCAACAAAAGAACTTAAAAGTACTTAGTAAACATCCATAGCAAATTCACTTTTGAAGTAGTTGTCCGCTTAGCAGCAAGCAGGGTAAGTATGCTCTAAAAAGGCTAGCAGTGCAACAACAACAAACCATAGTCGCAACACTAAATTCTCGATTTCGGGTGTTCCTCAATAGGTAATAATAAGCAAGCAAAAAGAAGTTATTTTGATTTTCTTATTTTGGTTTTTGTTTGGTTAAACTTGAAATGCTAGAACCAGAGGGATTTATCAAATACATCTGGAATAGCACCCTCAGAAACTCAGAGCGATGAACGAAATCACTCAATTCATTCTAAGAAAACATCTACAATTCCAATGGCTTCCTCAATGATAAGCACAAATAGCAATAATACAACTGCAAAACAACATTTATCTGGTACTGCATTGCGGATTTAAGAACCACCACAACAAGTTCTCCCGATTCGCTTATAAAACAACCAATATGTTTCTCATTCTTCTCAATCAAGTTAAGTATCTTCTGCTAAGGCACTTTCAAATAAATCTGGGGTTTCTCAAGCAGTATCTGCTTTTCCTTCATCACAGCAGCAAAGATAAGCTGGACACAGTGCAAATTCGAAAAAAGAAGGATCTTCTGGGATTGTGAAGGTCTTTGCAGTCAATATATTAACCAAACAAACCTCAAATCAATCCATACCTTCTTGTTCTTAGCCATCATCTACAGGCGGATCGCATAGCAATAGTTCGCGTAAAAATATGGAAACACAATAATAAAATTACGGTTAGATTATCGTAACAAATGTTAGAAGAACTGAGAGTATTTCTCAAGGCGCAAGTGCAAAAAGAAACGATAAACGAAGTATTAATCTTCCGCAGAACGATAAATAATCAGGAAATGCATAACTCTAAGCAGTAAATGCACAAGGTTAGCAAAATTAATAGCTACTGCAAAAGGAATATCATATGGAATAACCAGAGGATGTTACAGAATTTATCCCAGCATTCGATGATCAGTAAAGACTCACTTTCAGCAATAAATATTAGATTCCACAACATCAAGATAACTAATTCAAGCAATAACAATACTAATAATAATCTGGAAATGACGATACTACTCTGCATTAGTTTCACCAGCAATATTTCTAGGATCTTGAACGACCAAGTTAAACATCACACAATGCGAATGAAAACAATTTTGCCTTTGCATCAAAGTAAATTCGTAGCAGCGATGTCATAAAATAGAACCGAAATGGCATGCAGTTTCCTGATAAAGAGGAGATTTTAGATATTTCAAAGTAAAGATGCTCAGCGAATAATAAATCAAATTAAAATTCTATTTGCAACAATCCTAATTTCTTCATATCTCCGCATGTACAGATGACAAACAAGCAGCTGCCTCTTCCCTAAGCGCTGCAAAAGAAGCATTCTATTTAATTATCTACTTAATAGCACCCACATGTTGCTATGTCAGCAAAAGAAGATCTCCCTCTTAATCTTAGAATGGTCTCGAATAATCCAAATTCTCAATTTTATCTTTCCAACAAAGACGATATTTAGCACTAATAAGCACAGGAATTCAACTTTGACGATGACGATAGCAATGATGAGGCATTTCCCGTGCATAACCACTTACTCATGTAGTAGAAATATGCAAAACGAATAGGTATTTCTGTGAGTGCAGTTCCAGATATTCAAAAAATATCCATCCCTATTAACTCCACAGTAATAGGCAAAAAACGTGCTGCGGTTGATAAAAACCTTCCTGATGGCAAGCGACCACCTTAATCCATATCGCATTGCCCATTTAATTAGTAAATTGTGGCAGCTTCAAGTTCCTAGAATCAACCGACACCGAAAGATTCCTAACCATAAAGTGCCAAAGGGAGCAAATAGATGTAGTCGCTAGCTCCACAGGGGTAATAACATGAAAACAATCTCCCTGCTAAGAACCCTCACAGCAAAGAAAGAGCCACTTCTTCGTCTTCGTCGTCATAGTAATTCTAGCAAACACAATAAAAGCAAAACTAGCACTCGAATGGCAATTTAAAATCAAGATTACACATGCAGAAGATTCCATCATTTTACTAGCATGTATCTTCCCAGCCATCTAATTTACCTTAGAATAATCAGTACTACATTGGTAATTTCGCTGGGTTAGGATCAGTGTTACCTTCTCCTGCTGCTGCAGCTGCTGGTGCGGGTGCTTCATCTCATGGGATTCCAACTTTGATACCCCATCAATAATAATCTTAATATGACCATTTCCAGAATGGATTCAACACACTTTAAGTGGAAAACTCCAAATCTCGATTTAATAGTAAAAATAACAATGCATCAGCTGCAGGATCTGAAAACCAAATTGGATTTCATGGAATTAGTAAAAATATCTAATCGTAGCATAATACTCTAGAACAACAAGAAGAAGCTACTCAATCTGCTATTGACTCTCAAAGAGGATTCCAATCTGTACTTATTCAGGATGTGCAGAAAGACGTTTGCGAATAAACTAAGAATTTCTAATAATTATCATTATTCAACAATAATTCCAAGACTATTGCTGAGAATCTCATTGAATAGAAAAACACCACCTCTTAGCCTGCTAATCTAAGACCATAAGTTAAACAACATCTACAGCAATTTGAGCAGCCAATCTAGCAGAAATTGGAGTCCTAACAGATTCCTTAGAAAGATAATCTTACCTAAGAAGATTCTTAAAAATATTACAGCCATCAGCTTAGCACTAATAACACTAATTTCAACACACTTCCTTATAACAGCCATCACAACACTGGAACTGTAGGTTATGGCCAAGAACTTGGAGGGCCAGTAAAGCAATAGTTCCCAAATCATTATTATTATACTCTCCAAAGTAATCCACTCTGTAGCAATTCATAATAATAATCAGATTAGCTATCTTAGCAATAGAGTGAATAAGCCAAATAAATACATGAACATTAACCAGGTGTTGTTTCAAATGAAAGTGCAGTCTGGTAGAAAGGAGCAGTCAACAATAATTCGAGCAGCAACAATGCAAATTATTCTAACACGAGCAGTGCTTACAATACGTTGAATGCAGTTGTTTCAAAGGAAGATCAACTCTTTTCTAACAAAAGTGAACGTGTTTTCGGGGTAGTTGGAAGCGGCTGTTCTACACAAGCAGCTAGTAAACGAGACTAAAATACACTCCAATATGATTAAAAACCAGGTTTTCAATCTGAAAGACTCAACCATTAGTTGGGTTAATAGATTACTACAGCTCAAGTCAATCCAAAAATAACCTTTGGGATGAATTCTACCACAGGCACAATTAAACATAAACTCAGTAACTAAGGAATGGCAGATCCAACAGCAGCAGCAACAGCCGATGAAACTGCTTTAAAACCATAATATCAGATGAAATCAAGTGGGGATTCTGCCAAAAGTGAGTATTACTATCCGCAATAATAAT
>Ga0302271_10000400_pt1 | contig 42250 bp, 17 predicted proteins | sample III_Bog_N1_1_FD_198767 | JGI IMG/M metagenome (GOLD analysis project Ga0302271, IMG submission 198767) | Peat permafrost microbial communities from Stordalen Mire near Abisko, Sweden - III_Bog_N1_1 | ecosystem: Environmental > Terrestrial > Soil > Wetlands > Peat | place: Sweden: Abisko...
CCACCCGAACGACTTCCCCAACCCCAACCCCAACCCCAACCCCAACCCCAACCCCAACCCCAACCCCAACCCCAACCCCGATGATGTCAAGTTTCCAAATGATAAATATCACACTATTACAGTAGAAACAAATATTCATTTATTCATCTAGAAATAATAACATTCACTCTTCTAGAAGAGTGCTAAGGTATTATTCTGAATTTTCTTAATATTCAAGGATTTTAATCGACTTGAACTTACTACCTTCCCATTATTCCAGAGATTATTGAATAGTCGTGTTGCATTTATTGTAGACGTGTCCACTGTATCCTGTGGAAAGGGTAAACACACCAAGGAGTATCGCTTCTGGAAGAGGCCCAAGAATTCTCCTTCTTCCTAGTATTTTGCTACCGAAATATGCAAAACATACGGCTAAGTGGCCTTGCATTATGTAATAACTGTTCACTACTTATGTAGCTTGCTCTTGGATACTTTCGTTGATCTTGGAATTCTTAAATTCACCATTTTAGATCTTTTTGCTGACATCAAGATAAAGATTTTTCAATTACTTAGCAGTAGCAGGAACAGCAGAAACAGATTGAACTATTACTGGACTAGGAGGATTTGGAGGTGCTGTTGTTACTGATTAATTCTGTTATTATTGAATTTTGTCAGCTTGAGGAGCTGCAGGTGTTGTTTATGGCAACTTTGGCTGTTACTATTAGTCTTAGCTAATTGGCTTGTCTGATGATGACATTAAACTGTAAATCTTTATTTGATTAGATCTTTATTTGGAAAGAAAAAGAATAAACAAATGGAATGTTATTTGAAGATTTTTCGAGTTAATTTTACGAAAATGAATAACTTTTGTTTGTGTGATAACAAAATGATTCACCCTGTATTATTTTTAGATTTCTCTACATTGTATCTCTAGGGAAAAGTAAAATCAACCCACAAATAAACTAGATTTATGCTTGCAAAATGAACATATTTTGATATTGCACATATGGATATATTGTTCCTCTTTCTATGTAAACTCGATAAATAAGAATTGGAAATATGCATCAAATTTCAAGGTAATTAATAGCTCCCGCTGTTGAATTAGAAACTGGTCCATCTGACAATCCTTCTGGCTCATCAAGATCTTTAAATGGCTATCCATTGAATGATCTCCTCTACCCTCCGAACTTTCTGTCCTTATTAAAAGGTACTTGAAGTCCTCCGAATTTTCTACCCCGATTTGCAAAATTATTAAAGGCTGATCCATCCTTGTTCTGGGGCGGCTGGTGAGTAATTTTATTCTTATCAAGGGCGTAGAGCTCTAGAGTCGTAGCTTGTCTCATCTGTGTACAAAATCATAATTTCAATATATTTTTTATTATTTCAGTTTCATTCGTTGAATGACAATTCACCCTCCACTCTAAAATTTCTTTATTTTGTGTGATAGTAGAATATAAATCTAACCTTTTATAACTCTAGAAGATACTTCTCTTCCGTAGCGTGTTTGTTATCGATATGCTTAACAACAAACTCAGCTCCCTTGAATTTCTTAAGACAATAAAAGCAAGGCCAAGCACCGTTTTCGCTCTTCATTTGCTTTTGAACCTTGTACGTGATCTTGGAAGCTAATCTTTCTTTGAAAAGTGCAACACCTCTAAGCATATCTTTGGAGGCTTCGAGTTCGATTATTTTCTAGCTGGCAATATCCTAGACTTTATTTTACCAATTAGGCAACTCCCACTTTTCGTCTTCTTCAGGATTGTCAGATTTAAGTCTTAAGTGGATCGATCCGCATTTGCTTGTGAGCATTCTCTCATCATGACACTGATTTGTTAATCAAACAAATTTTTTTTACCAAAAATGCAAAAAGATTAAAAAACTCATTTTCTGTTACATGGACACCAGAGTAATAGCAATAAGAGTGAACTCTTCTCAGATATAGCAAGCATACATCAAGGTGCTTATATGAAAATGATTCAGGAGCTACTTCAAGCAATGGATTGTTGATAATGTCCTTGGAGATATCAAATTTTGCGATTATCTTTAAGATTTATTCAAAATCTGTTATTGATTTTTTAGCATCAACTTTCTGAGCAACTTTGACCATCCTTTTTTGATTATTCTTCACGATATTGAACTCAAACTTGTTGATCACTAAGCAATCACTCTTGAATCTCTCAGCTGCATAACTACATTGTTCCTCAGTTTCAAAGGTAATCCAACCGTATCTAGAATTACAAAAAGGGGGGGAAAATATTATTAATTGATGAAAAAGATGTTTTTCAACAAAAAATAAACTAATAATAATTACCTTTAGAATTGCTAGTTTGGAACAGGTTCAGATAGAGAAAGACCTTAGAAGCCAGGAATTTTCTAAATCACCTCATAGATATCCTATCTTCCGAGTTCTTTAGGGATAGTTTTGATAAAAAGTGTCTTGACAATAGGGTCAAATCCGAAATAAGGTGAGAGTGTAACATCGAAATTTTCGCTTAAGAAAATCTAAAAATATTTTAAAATAAATAGAAAATGCATTACAGCTGATCATTAAAGGATTCTAAATAATATGTGATTTTGCTATTATTGCTAAATAGAAGTACTTTTTGGTGAGCTACTCCCATTTTGTTATCTGAGTTATCTTCTTGTGCTTCTTCTTAGCTTTCTGCTGATTAGATCTCTTGAATTTTCTAATAAATCAGTGAGATCAGCAAAAAAAAATCAATCAATAAAACACCTCATAATCAACTCCTCTTATTCTTTACATCTTCTTTGATTTCAAGGCAAATTGATCCAAAGACATCATTTTTATAATCTTCGAAGAACTTCTCAGCTGTTTTCTTGCATTCAGCAAGTCTCTCATTTTGAATAGCTTCACTCAAAAACGGATCATATTTCTCTTTAAACCAAGCTTCCTCCTTTTTAAAAAGTCCACAAGTATTTCAATACGTTAAAATATTCCTGGTAATTAATCATATCGTCTCAGTCTTGTTGAATTTAATTATTTTTTTTACAATGTGTTCCTTCACGAAGATTTCATTTTGCTGTTTTTCCCATTGCTTCTTGTAGATTTGATAGTGGGACTCTGCCTTGTGAGTATCTACTCTGTCAGTCTATGAAAAAAAAAAGGAAATTAAACAATATTGAAGAATTCTATTTTATAATTTTGGATTATTTAATTGCAAAAAGTTAAGAATATGTCTCAGTTTTGCAGATTTTAGTAATATGAAAGGAAAAGGTATTTGAATAATTTAAAACACCTAAAAATTTGAATTCGCGGGGGTAATGAAGATTTGAATTTTAAGAGAAAGAAGGATAAATGTAGATTAATGTGAAAGAAGAAATGAAAGAAAATAAGAATAAGGGAGGAAGAATGTAATAAGATTAAGGAAAATGTATTCTTTCATGTCTTTGTGGATATTTTAACAGGATGCAGGAATCAAAATTTTGCAAAATACCTGTAGTTCCATGAACTGTCTGAAATTGACAAGTGGACCATCAAGCATAGGGATATTGTAGTGAATTTTTCTGAATGGTTTTGTTCCTTATTTTCTGCCTGTGAAAATAAAATGCATGTTTGAATGTATTATTGGAAACATTCGACCATTCAATTTAAGATATTCCTTTAAATTTCATTTATTTCAGCTTTTTTTGTTCTTACCTGGACTACGGGAATCAGGACGGAATCTTCTTCGTTCTTGATTTTCTTTTAGTTTAAAAAAATCAAATATCATTTAGGATTTATTGTAGTGTAAATGCCTTACCCTCATTATTGAAATAGCGAGATCTCTTCTTCTCTGCTGAATCACTTCTGGATCTACTTCTGGTTTTCCTTTCTCCTTCTAATGTTTCCATTTGTAAAACTTTGAATTCCTGAATATTTAAGCGCCTTTTTGACTATGTTTCTTCTTTTTTTTTAATTTTAAAATTAAAAACCAAAATCAGCTCAAAATCACCTTGTTTTTAGTATACCAAACAGCATTCAAATATCCCACAAAAAAAAAAAATTGTAAACAATTGTGGTTTTAATAGACTGAAATCTATTATTATTCCAGAATCCAAAAATAACATGAATACATATCAAATTGTGTCTGAATAAGATCTAGGGAGTACACATTTTGAGAACATATTAAGAGAATTGGCTTGATGATAAGGATCCAAAAAAAAATCCTTTTTAAATTTGATTAGACACTGGCAGTGAATAAGGTTGTAAAACTCCGCTCTCAGTTTTTCTGAGATAAAGAGAACAAAAAGAAAAGTTTAAAACAATGAATTGTAAAAATCATCGGTAATAGATAATAAAATGAGAAATAAAAAACGAAGATAATACTTGCAGAGTAACTTTATTTTTTGTTAATATTTTCATAGAATCTGCAGGCAAATACATGAAATTATTTCAAATTATGGCTCTTATAAATAATCAGTTTTAATTAATTTTGATTTCTCAATGATCTTCCTCCTCTATGGGTGCTGGTCACCTTCATCAGGCTTGCTTTTCTAAAAAGAATATTTCTTCAGATTAATTCTCTTATTTTTCATTTCTTAGTTCTTTGTCTTTGTTTAGAGCAAGCCACTTATCTCACTTCTTAAACCTCTTCCTCGTCTTCTTCGATCTCTTCTTCTTCATCATCTTCATTCTAGTATTCTTAGAAACTCTCCATATTGTTCGTGTAGTAGTTGTTATTTTGTTCACTATCCATATCACTATTTGTGGGACCACCTTAATACAGTTCAGGATGCTTAATCTTCAGATGCTGATTCAAACTACCTTCAGATCTGTTGAATAATAAAACAACAAAATTTTTATTCAACATTTTTGTACAAAGATAATTTATTTCTTAATTTGGATTATTACCCATATGATTTTTAGCAGGAAGTGTTAGGACACTTGTAGTGTCTATCTATCTACGAAGCAATTCTTCTGAAACGCTTCTTTTTATCATCAGCATCGTGATCTCCAAGCTCTTCAGTTTTTTTCTGTAGAAATAGCATTAAATTTTATTTGAAAATCAACATTATTTTTAATAATTTTTCTACTTCTAACTTGGTGAATTTCTAAATAAGATCAGTTTTCTATCCGACCAATTCCTTCAGCTAGTTTGTCAGGACAACATTCGCAGTAAATAGCCTACAGAATTCATGGTAATAGTTGAAATTCTACTCTTCAGGCAAATCTGCTTGTTCAGAAAAAGTTCATATGAAAAGATTGAAAACATTTAATACGTTAAAAAAAGAAATTATTCTCAAAATATTCAAAATACATAATAACAATCCCCATAAAACAATCCTTTTTTAAACAAAAAATTACTTGAATTCTACGATGTATGTCCTTCTGAATCATTATGACTTCTCTAATGTGCTAGACTTAACTTTGAATTTCCTCCCTTAGTTTTAGTTTACTATTACTAAGCCTACTATTGTTACAGCTGTTAGTGCAGTTGTTATTATTGCCCCTACTATTACTGTGGTTCTTTTGTTTTCATGAAAAAAAAAGCATTTAAAACTTGCAGCTGTATAGTTTCAAAAAATTTACCCCTCTAACATTTTAAAATTTGTTTACATTTGGATAAGTTTTATTCGGAGAGATTCTCTTTGGAAGCAATACGAGAAAGGTGTTTACCGTTTGAAGGCTAGGTTGCTTATCTTCTACTTTGTCTAGTATTTGATCCTTTTTTAGGATACTACTACTCCTTGGAAGATAGTTATTTTGGTTCGGTCGTCATAGCGAACTAGTGTTCCATTTCATGTGTCAAATATTGTTATTGCTACTGAGTAGACACATACTCTTCCTGTTGTTAAGTGAGTTGGATGAATGAAAAATAAAACAAAAGTTCAAGTGAACATAGGTTAAATTACATTAATTGTAATAACTGTTTCTTCCTTTTTTTTCTTACAATCTTAGTATGAGGGAGATGTTGAGGATGCATAAGATGCATGTGACCCTGTAGATGATGAGAACCAAGGGAGTAGTGATTCTATTCGTTCTCATTATAATTCATCATCATTTCCTTGTCCCTGGAAGAAACAATATTCAATTATGTTGAGTTAAGATGTTGACAAAAACATTAAGATGCAAATCAATGGAGAATTAAAAACTAAATAAAGTTGAAACATGACACTCATAGAGCACCCTGCTAACTTATAAAAACTAGGTTTATGAATCTGAAATTATAATTTTCAGATGAGGATGATGATTTGAAGGAATTTCGTAGAAATGTTATCCAATTTTGAAATACTGATTATTGTAGTAGTCCTTAGTAAATATGTAGTCCATTCTAGTTTATGTTGCAACTGTTAGTGAATGCTAGGTTTGTAAAGATGCCCCTTGTGGTGTTGTTAAGGTTATTATGGCTACTGAAATCGCTTGGTTAAATCAACAGAGAAATCAAATAATTACAAAGAATGTATTGTATTATTTATCAGCCTCTTCCTTTTCTAATTCAAAAAAATTAATCTGAACAAATCAATTCTCCAACGAATCATTCTACCTTCACTCGCCTAATTCACTCTTCCCAAATTACTTCTTCTTCTTCTTTAATTCATTTACATATAAATTAAGAAATACAAATTCAAATCTTCTCTTGTTTAATGTTAGTTAATTAACTCCCAGCAAAGCTAATTTTCAAGAAATGGAAGGAGAAAAAACAATACTAGTTTCAAATTTTCCCTAATAAACAAAAAAAAATAAGAATTCCTAAGATTAAAAAAAGTTTTGATGCTAATGCTAAGAACCCACCAATTCTTCTTGATTATTTTGGGAAAATCTCCAGCTTCAAACTCCTTTTGTTCAAATCAGCTTTTCCCTAAAAATCACGAATAAAGATCCAGCAATGGCAAAAAGACAATAAATTTTGATCTATTAAAAAGTAATATTTCCCTTTGCTTCCTTGGAGATTGAAACTAATCACTTTTAAAAGGTATTATTCTGATTATATTTCATAGATATTGTAAAAAATAACAATGAATCTTTACATTGTTTACAATACCTTCTAGCAGGCCTAATAATCTACTCATAATAGATAATAACACAGGACCGTAAGTTCTTTCAATCTATTTTCATAATATTTTTTCCAAATTTCGGAGAAGCAGAAGAGGTGAAGAATACAATAATAATTAATGAGATAATTTAATTGGCTGCCGGATAGGTAGATACTTGGTGGTTACCGAAGAAAAAAAAACACATTAATTATTAAATTACATTCCTTTTAATAGTGAGCAGAAGAATCAAAGGAAAACATTGCGGGGATCACTGAACGGATAATTTTTCTAAAAGTTTGAGTGGAAAAACATGAGTTAGAATTCTACAATTATTTCTCATGATTCTGTGACTCCATGCTAGCTCAAGTCCTCTTATCAAGATTGTGATTATGTCTTTGATAATTTTTCGTCTCTCTTCTCAATTACATTCAGCAAAGTGGCAACGCCTCCATCCAAAGATCCATCAAAATCCCTCCTGTTTTTGTTCGAATCCATTGCAGTTCAAGATATTCGCAGGCAATAAGCTCTCAAGCATGATCATTAAGTTAAGAATCAATTGACATCTTCTTCATAGTCATCTCATGCAAGCCATGATATTTAGTCAATTGGTTCCTCGCAGAAAAATTATTTGATTTAAACTCAGCAAGAAATTTAGCAAAAATTTTCTGAAGAATCAGACGATTTAGCTAAAAAACAACTAAACTCTTAAGTCCAGTAATCCAAAAAGAAGAAGAGATTATCCATAATAGTTGGTTCTCCTTCAGCACTAGGAAACCATGACCGCACGAATAATAATATCGATTGCTCACAGTTGAGTAGCAGCAATGCTAACAATTCTCATGTTCTAAATGTACCAAATACCCACTCAAGATCTCGATCTAACATCTAATTTGACTCTTAAAATACACAGGCAGATGAGTTCAAAAACCAATAATAGCCCAAACTGTAGTAGCATACGATAAATAATATGGATGGGAAACATCTAAACCCTATCTTCTAACAGCCTTCTTCAAGACCCTAATAGTTTCAACAGATTGCTTCGTTTCTCAAGGCAGGAACTAAGGGCAACTCCAAAAGAAAAATCTTGAAAATAGCTTCTAAGCCACCTTAATTGCTTGATCCTTCTTAGATTCTTCAACCACATATTCCTTAATTTTCTGAAATCGAATCTTCCCTTCCAAAACCTAACCCCTCTAGCTGCAACAACATTGTGCTTATCAACCCGAATAACGCTTAAAACTATTTCCTTTAGAACAGTGGCAAGTTTGACAAGAAGGACGAAGCCTCCAAGAAACTGCAAAATACTCAACCTATTTCTAAAAAAACGTTCATAACAGTCGAGGAGTTCAATAAAACAGGAAAGATTACAAGCAGTAAAGAGAACATACCTGCCGAAAGCAGAGGGATAGCAGCTATTGAGTAGACTAAGAATGTTCCTTCGATTTTTAGCATGACTTCAAAAACAGCTGCAGCTCCTAATTCTCAAGGTAGATCAATCTTCCCCTCTACAGCAACATCTCAAGATAACAAAAAACCATTGGCCCTAGCAAGTTTAACTTCCAAATATTAGAATTCTTTCAAGTAAAATGAAGGATTTAGTACCAGCAATGCAATTAAATTCAGCAGCAGCACTTTAAACAATCAGTAAGATAAAAAACTACTTTCTTCAAATGAATCTGCTCCATTCAAAAGATTGCCTTCCTGCTTGACGAATTACACCCTTGCTGAACAATATTAAGAAGAAAATATTCGGAATGACAGTAAAACAAGAAATTCCAGTAGAGATCACTCCATAAATGGAATCAAAAATGGAAAAAATCAACAATAGGTGTTAAAGAATCCTAGGTTTCACATTCGTAACCTTGCTAATCCAATTTCTTCTGTGAAAAATGGAGCAATGCCTTAGTTACTTAGCTACAATAACAACAACTAAAAGAAGATGATTTTAGGTGGAAGCAAAACTGCGAATTCTTCATTAAATCAAAATGAATTGATCTCTAATATTCGAGGGTGAGGTAACCATTTCTAAATAAAAGCCTTGAGTTGTGGGTAAAATGTAATACAAATATTGATTTATAACTCTACCCACAAAATGTATGTTAAAAAGTTTAGTAAAAATTTGTAAAATGTATATAATAAGATTTGTTTTTGTTATTCCTTTTCTTTCAGCTTATCTCTTCCTCAATCCCATGTAAGAACAAGAAATATTTACTATTTTGTAGGGCTTATTCCTCCAAAAAAAGATAGGAATACTTTATGACTAAATTATCCACATTTTCTTCAATTTTTTTGTAAATTTTAACAGAGAAAATTTTGAGATTTCACCAAACAAAAAAATGCTACAAATAAGCACAAACCTCAATAGAAATCGTATTAAATTATTATTAAATCTTTCTAGGTATTTTATTGTATTCACCACTCAAGATCACCGCTCAAAGTGTTGATCAAATAATCTTTCCCTTCAAGAGAAGCTATTATGTTTTTGAAACAAATTTTAAACTTCTAAGCAGTCTTTTTCTTCATTTCAGTGTAATATCCAAGCATCTATGAATTAGAAGTGAACTCCAAATCACTTAGAAATTGTTCATTTTTGTCTTCCAAAGGAGCTTATGCAGTATTTAATTCAGTGTGTTCTCTTTCTTAGTCTTCATTGTAGTTATGATCTTGATTATACTATTACAGGATACATTATTGAAGGATAAGAAAAATAAACTATGATAACATGATAATGAAGATTTTATTGAAATATACCAATTCTAGCCCTTCTAAGTAATTGATGGGACCATCATCATCTTTTTCGATTTTAACATTCCTTCTTTATGCTTGTTCTTCTATTTCACTTTTTGTCCTCTCGAAAGAAACCTATTTAGCAGGTTCAAATGAAGGAAGCTCTTTGAAATCAAGACTCATATCATCTTGCTCCACTAAACCTAAAGGCTGTGTATTATCTTCGAACTTCAAGCTGGTCTTCTGAAACGCTATTGCCTCTTAAGAATAGAATTTTAGCAAAACCAAGATTATTTTTTGTTTGATTTACAGTAAGGAAGGATCTCTTCCGTTTTGATTTTCTTGATTGGATCAGAATGAATATCATGCTGATTTGGATGTGGATGAAGTAAATTCTGTTTTTGGATGGTCTGCTAAGTCATTGAGTTGACTTAATTCAGCAATAATTACGTTTTATCGTCAGATAATTCATTTTTATTTTGATTCAACTGCAAAACTCCTGCAATTTATCTGGATTATGCATTTGAGGAGTTCTCTCTTTTTTAGATGTCGTTCTGATGCGTTCAAAAGTTAAAAACCTCAGATAAAGAAGGAAAAAAAGAGGAATCGTGCCAAAAAGTTATTAGTTTTTTTTATATTTTTAGTACGTTGTGTGTATGATCTCGTTCATTGTAGATATACACATGTCTATCTTCAATTTTCTTCTTCCACAGCTGAGAAGAAAACAATAGAAGTTTAATGTAAACTTGAAGGTAAAAAACAATGAAACAAAAACAGAACGGCTTTCATTTGTTCTTGGGATTATTATGATTAAGTACTTCTTTGAATCTGTCTATGACTTCCACTGCCATTTCTGAATCATTTTCTTAGTCTTCCAGCAATCTTTAGCACACTTTGTTTATCACGTTTTCGTAAACTTCTTTTGTTTTTTGAAGGTGGTGCTATGGGTTCATAGATAGGAAACTCTTTATGCTTTTTCTAATCAATCAATTTATTAAGTTGAAATCTAATTATTCGAAATAGTCTCTTCCCCGCTTTTTAAAGTTGTGATATTGAGTTTAAGAATTATTATAAAGTGAGCTTAAGAGATTGTGAAAAATCAGCTGGAAAAATCAAGAAATTGAACAAATATTGGGAGGTAAAATAAACCTTAAGATGGAAAAAAAAACAATTTTAATGGATATTATGATATATTGTAATAAAACAGCTTAAAACAATTCAAGAAGAGTTATTTGTTCTTGTAGTCATTTCCAGATTTTCCATTAAGGAATTTTATTTTGATAAGATGATTCTTTTCTTAACAATGTGCATAGAACAAGATGCATAAAAATTACGATTAGGTTCTATTAAGATAGCTAATAAAATAATCATAAATTTCATTCTCTTGTAGACTTCTTTTTGTCAGATTATTTAGAGAGAGTAAAAAAACGCAAAATGATGAGATACTCGATTTCAAATATCATTTAATCATATGGAAATAAAATGTACCAGATTGATATCTTTATTGCTTTTATTGAAAAACCCCTTTTTGATCTTTGGATAAGGTAATGAGCTAGATGGCTTTTTTTCTATTTTAATTAGTAATTTAAAAAGTTAATTTTCAGGAATTGTTCTTTTAATTGCACAGAAACAAAAGCACAAAACAAACAAGATTAAACAATAATAACAATAAATTGTTCTTTTCAAAGAGAAACTTTGTACTGACATCATAGCAATAAAGCAATGCCAAACTATCCAGTGTTTTACTCTATTCAGGTACTATTTTTTGCTTGTCTGTGAATCTTCAAAACATTCATTTCTTATTCTGAACAGAATGGAGAGGATCTTACATAGAATGTGTTTTCACTCAATTTCGATGATAGCAAATAAGGTCAAGAGGTAAGAAAGATAAAAGATGCTGAGGACAACATTCTGATGTTTTTTTTCTTCCTTTTTTTGGATTGCAAACAGTTGAGATTGAAGCACGTGCTAAAGTAATTCCCATTAGACTTAGAAAACAATCATTACCATCTGCGTTTTAAGATACAATGCAATGAAATAGAACCCAAAATGTAAAAATTGTTAAAAAAAAATATTATTTTAGGAAAATTACATTTTAAGCTAAATAGTACGAATAATATTTTGATTTTTTTATCTTTTGTTGTTGTTGGAATAATAGGTTTGCATGGATTGACCCATCGAATATGAATGCTAGAGCTCCAATCATAAACAATGCGATCTATGTAAAGATTCTTAAACTTAACAAGGAAGGGGATTCGAAGATATTTACCAAGGAAAAGATAACTAAAGCAATCGCACAATGCAATGAATCTTCTGGATCATCTTAAATAAAACAGTAAACCCACTAAAGAACTCATTAACCTTCCCCAGAATAGCAATCGCACAGTGCAGCTAAACAAATGCATAAAATCAATTCCCAACCTGATCTTGTTCACTAGCATCACATGGAATAACCTGAACTGTTTGATCCAAATTCGAGTGAGAAACAAACCCCTTAATAGAAAAAGGCAGAGATAAAACAACCAGTACAACAATAACCAAAAGTTATTCAAAAAGCACCTCCAAAAGACGTGAATATTTTTGATGACGATGATGAAGAAGCAGTAAGATTATTAATTTATTTGAATTTGTTATTTGGAGTTTTCATCTCTTTTTCTTTCTTAACTTCTTTTTTTTAAAGCTACCACCTCGATCATAGCAGCAATCGCAGCCTTAAAACAACAACTAGTAAAAGAGAGATGTGGACAATTACTTTGATGATGATATTGAAGTGTCATAACCTCCAGCCAATAATGTTGTTTCTTCAAACAATGCAAATAACAATAGTACATAGAAATCCAATCCTGCTGTTGTACCTGCAAACGATGTTCATTTACTTGAAGGACATGTCTAGAAACCTCGAGAAAGTTAATTTGACATAATGTTAAAAGCTCGTGCTTCGGAATATACTGATGCAAAAGGAGATATTGACAGACCAAGTCTACTCCGAGTTAAGGATTAAGTCTAATAATTTCTTGAGCAATAAAGAGTAAGTTTCTTTTCATTATTTTGTGACTAAGTTAGCAATAATTAAAAAGAATACATATTATTTGTTTTATGATAAAATTCTAGGTTGAAGAGAATCAGCGATAATAAGAGTCCTAAGCGAATTATGAGATTGAGAAAAAGTTAGCAAGAGAGAGATTGAGCTCTAAGATCAATGTACAAATTATAATATTTTGACTCTCATTATGCTAAAAGAAATCAAATTTATCTAATAAATTTAAACACAGGATTGGAAAGAGTAGAATGGAGTAAGAAAAGACATTCGAACATTACTATCAACTCTGCAAAATGTGCTTTGGTAAGGTGCAAATTGGACACCCGTTTCATTTTTTGATCTCTCCACTGAAGAGAATCTCAAGGTAAATTAAAATACTCAATAACGGATATAATAATTCCAAGAATAATTTCAAAAAATTACTTAATCAATTAATTCAATTTTTGTGTTTGCGTGTTTAAAATATCTAAAGGAGGCAGTGAACCAAGTAAAGAAGAGATTTCACCCTGACAGAAACAGAGACTCTACTGAAAAGAGATTTATCTGTGAGTAACTCATCGATGAAGTTAGCAAAGCCTACAAAGATTACCAAGCTAAACCAAAGAGCTGATTGCTGAACAAAAACAAAAACAACATTTTGAATGTTTACTTGTTGTTATTGTATTTGAAGTGATGTCAAAATATTCAAGATACTCTGTATTGAAACAAAGTTTAAAAAGTTGTAAAATGACAAGAATAATTGAAGTTTTTTGTTTGACTTTCTTTCAATTTGTCCGAGTAGAATTAACAATTTGTTTGTGCTTTTTAATGTCTTGCACTCACTCTTGTTGTAGAAATTACAACTTCAGTGATTTAAACTTAACATTTGCAATATTAACTAATTGCTCTCACAAATATTCTTTGATATTGTTCCCTTTTTGGGATTTTATTCATGTTAATTTGATTTTTTTTTTTATTGTTTGATATTTGGTATAATATTTCATTTATTTTTGTTTATTTTTTTATTTAAATTTTTTTTCATTTTTTGTTGTTGAATTTTTGTCTTAAAAAGTGCCAAGCTTCATAAATATGGAGAGATTCATTCTAATCAGAGATATTTTTTTATAAAAAATCTATTCAAGAGGATTCAGTCGATTAAGTGAAAATGCCTTTTTCAATATTGACTAGGGCAATATTAGGTAAGAGGTCTCATTCTCTCAGCAATCTTCATTAATCTAAAGGGGCACTCGAATCAATCTAAAGAACAGCTGTTATGAACCAAGGAGACCAGAAAAGATATCTCAAATATAAATACTTAAAATAATATGTAAATATATTCGATTTTTCCTAAGCTGCGAAGTTAAGAATTCCAGACATCTCTTCTGAATACTCCTGGAACGTGCTGCTCTAAAGAAGATTTTTAAGGGGTTGAAAAAGTAAATCACACTACAAGTATCTATAGCATGATTGATGGATCAAAAACAACGATGCTCTAAAACATTTTCTTATATTATGCTAACTATTTTGCCAAACGTTTGTGCTTATTGATCTGTTTTAAAAAAATCTTTATTTTTATTTATCATTCTTTTTAATTGCTCTTCTTTGATTATTCTGAATTCAAAATATTTAAATTAGAACCGAAGGAGAGGATAAAAGCAAAGAACTTAATTTTGAAAATCTCCTAAATTTCAAATTAAATTGCTGTTTTTACGGAAGATCGATTTAATCGATACTTTGATTTCTATCTGTCACTTTTTGGAAAGTCATCGAAATAAATTTTTTTACATAAAGAGTTAAGATTGCAGAAATCGCATAGAAGCAATAAGCCAAAAACAAAAAACAAGCAAACAAAGAGGAAACGTTTTAATGAAAAATACCCCCCATGTTTTTAAGCATCATCCCCCCCCTTTCTGATAACTCACAAAGACTTGCTTGTAGCTTTGTCCTTGTGAGATATCTACTAATGATCTCTGTCAATTCGTGGGATTTTGGAATTTCTCATAGCGAATATCAAGACAGAGATAAAAACATTTTGCTCATCACTTTGATTGTTTTAATTTTTGAGACGAATAATTGAATGAATAAACAATTGTCAATAATATTTGTGCATGATATGATATGATGTGATATGATATGAATGTTGAGCTTGCTTAAAAAAAGCAATTTTGTGAATAAATTCGTTTCCAAAATGGAACAAACAAAAAGAATTAATTTAAAATAAAAAGAATCATAATTTAAAAAATTAAAAATAATTCAATAAACAAATCAACACTGAAATAACTACAAAATATTGATATTGCTATGGAAAGCATACTTCAAATTAATTCAGTTTAAAATTCAAGATATTACAAAATTTCTCCTACTTATTATTTTTTATCTCAATATTTTGTTAAAAATGTCATTTTAAAAAAGAAGTGCTTTTTTTTAGAGAGAATGTTAAAGAATTATTTGATAATGAATCAAAAGAAATGTCTTGATTAACTAAATCATGAAGATTTATTACTATTTGGAGAGTTTAGAATGGGAAATTATTATCTTTATTATTGATACTTTCCTATTATTTTGTTTTTAATAGCTCTTAAAACCTTTTCAAATTGAATCCAACATTTGTTAATCTCCTCAAAAATAAGGATTGAAATCTTAACATATTATTTGTTAGCATGTAATTAGGATTTTTACTGAGTTACATATTATTCGCACGATGACAGAAATATTGTCTTACAATTATCTCTCAAAGAAAATAGCTTCATTTTTAGAAACCGTATGGGGAGAGGAGAAACTGGAAGATATTTAGTAGCCATAAATTTAATATCTAGAATTGTGATTTAGATTACTTAATTTCATAAACTCTTTACTACTTCGTCTACCTGAAATTGAGCTTTCTCCTAATCAAAAGATATCCTAATTAGAGTATCTGACCAATGTACTATTCTGGTGGATATTCAATAAGCAAATTACAATATCTTCCAAGTGAAAATGACTTAATAATTTAATGAATTTATGGTAGTTTTGTAAAGTACTTTTTCATTTTTTTCTCGAAACTCTAGGGGCTTTGATTAGTTTTTTGTATCCAAAGCGAAATATACTGAGTGGTAATGCAAAGAAAAAATTTAAAATTAATAATTATTGATCAAAATTAAAGATAATTAAAGAATATTTTTTAGCTTACATCTGAATGAAAAAGTGCTAGAGTTCTCGCGGCGAAGATACGCTGTCTGAAAAATGGCTGCCAGATGACCAAGAAGATTGCAAGCATGGATCGATTTCTTTTGGGAAAGAGGCCATGAAGATACAAGGGCTTGGTCGGGTTAACTTATATTAACTCAGCAACATCAGCTTGATGATGCAGACACACAAGCCTAAGAAAACTTATAATCCTTTTAAGTGCCCTCCTGATTTACAAGCCGCTATTGAGCACGGATAATCTCAGCGAGTATGCAAACCGAAACATTATATGAGAAATGGTGAAGTTATAAATTAACTTAGTCTTATCAGTGATATCACTCATAAGCATGATTCAAATGAAGAACTACCTGGAAAGGATTTAAAATAAAATAACAATAAGGATATCTAGATTGATAAAAGTGGATGTGCATTCTCCGAACGATTCCCTGAATCAGGAGACGTTGAAGCAAATCATAATTCCCGTTTGTGTCCATGCTGCGGGTTTGAGATTGATAACGTACCGATTCCTATAAATTGCAACAACACTGAATTTCTTCATCTTGGTATTACATACCCACTTTACTTTGATTTTATCAAAAAATGTGCAATCCTCTTGATCGTACATTTCTTCATATCTAGCATACCCTCTATCGTTATTAATGTACTATCAGATCAATGCGGATTATCCGATGACTCCTCGTTTGTATGTACCTTGTCATTCTTGAACGTTCTCTCAAAAGAAGCTAATCCTAGTTCCTTTCACAGACATGCATTAGGGTTCGAAAACTTATGCAATATGCTATTCTTATTAGCTTCTATGATCTTAATTTCGATCTTCAAAATCCAGCAGAAAATCAAGAAACAGCGGCTCGATAAATATCATTGTTCGATTAGTGATTTTTCGATCTTTCTGACATCTCTCCCTAAAACATTCCAAATGGAGGAACTGCATGACTTCCTTAAAGAAAAGTTGTTAGATAAATATGAAGAATTCACACCTGACACACCTCTAGATATCGTCAAAGAGTATAAACTCTATGATCTGAAGGAATATGCGAGCTTATACTCCCACAAAGTCAACATCTACAATAAGAAACTCAAGAAAAATAAAAAATAAAAACAACTTATGGCTGAGCATGCGCTTTATGTTGGTAAGATCACTGATCCTGAAGAAGAAGTAGAATAATAGGAGGATATTAAAGATGGTAAAGTTCACCAGGAAGGACATTAAAGTCAGGATGGTAAGAAATCTTAATCATAACAGAAATAACACAAGCGAGAAGAAGATCAAAAATAGTCTAGAAATTAAAATAATGATAAGAATAAGGAAGCAATTCAATTTGATATTAATGCAAGTGAAAATTAAGAAGCTTCAGTACGTGTGTCCGTCCAAGGATAATCGATAGATAAGGCTAATAACATACAAGGACAGTCAATTGATTAAAGCATAACCATTGAAAACCCAAGTTATGTTAGGAACATTATAGACAATCCCATAAGAGATAGCAAATAGTATCTTGAAAAATAGGAACCTATTGAAGAAGAAGAATAAGATCATGAAGAATCGCATAACAAACATGAAACTTCAGTTAAATAGCCTTTAACAACCAAGGCTAGTAAAATTCATCTTCAAGAAGCTGCAAAAAGTTAAGATAAACTGAAGAGAATAGTCGCTGAATTGGCTTAACTTGGAGCTGAATAAAACTAACTTTCTGATGAGCTTCTGAGGATCGATAGAAAATTAGAAGAATTCGAGACGACGATGATGGATTCGAGTTAAGACGATGAGAGAGAACTAAAATTCTCCAGGCGTGCTATCATCACGTTCAACTCATATGATATTGCACACAAAATGCATAAGGCATTCAAGATGACACTCCGAGAACAAATATTCTTCTTTTTCAGATTTCTAATGCCAAAAACATCTAGGAGAGTCCTCAATAAGTTTTACTTCAAAGACACCTTAGTTAAGGTATCTCGTGCACCTGAACCGACGGACATTCTCTGGACGAACATCGGATCAAGAAGAGGCAGGGTTAGATACATTATTTTGTCCAGGATTATAGTGTACGTGCTGATTTTCATCTCATTCGCGGTACTTCTTTTGCTAAAGAAAAGTATCAAGCAAACTTAAGCTCAATAAAACTCCATTGTCTCACTATGTCTGTCATTTGCTGCATCAACAGTAGTTGCCTTGTTCAACTCTTTGTTAGGTAATTTTATTCCCAACAAAAAATACATTTTTCCTTAACTTTTATTTGACAAATTTCCCAAGGTATTGCTATCCGTCGTGGAGCAAATTATGAAGAACACAATGTCTAGACGAAATTCTTTGTAAGTGTTGGGAAGAATCTGACTAAGATGTTCATTGTAAACATGGTTGTCAGTACATTGATGTCTAATATGGTGTACTATTACATCAGTACAGTGAAATAATTCCCGTTTGATGCGCAAGGTCTCATGAGTGATTTCTTCTTTCTATTTATCACCAACTCGTATATTGGATCGATTTTCAATATCTTTGATATCGTTTGGGGATTCCGTCTCATCTAGCGATATAGGGCTAAGAAAGACAGCTCAACAATGACTTAAATGGAAGCGAACTAATTATTTGAAGGTCATCCTATCGATATGGCTCTCAGATACGCGAATGTCAACAAAACAGTACTTTTTACAGCTTCTGTATCGCCCTTCATTCCTATCGGTGTTCCTTTATCTATAATTGGGCTCGTAGTCACATATTGGGTAGATAAATACCTACTTCTCCGACGATATGTGTGTAAAAATTACCTCTCCTATGCGTTAGCTAAAAGTATGATGAATGGATTTAAAATCTACTGTGTATTTTTTTCCTTTGGAAACATGCTTACAATGTTTATGCCAGTGAGTATGCAAGAAACTTCCAAAGATCTAGATACATTTGTCTGGCCTGATACATAGAAGTCTCCTTACTTTTATATTTCCATCTTCGGATTTCTGGTGGCTCTTAGTTTTAGATATTCTCCGTTGATTGGATTGGCGGGCATTTACAATTGCATTTTTAAAGAAAAGTATTAAAAGAGATAGATCAACACAAACTATGTGGACATACAGGATGATTTAGCTGACGATTATGATTTGTATCATCCGATATTCAAAGATAAGGAGAAACAAACATAAGGAGGAAAAGAAAACTAAGCTAAAGGTAAAAATGCCCTTCATTAAAGTATGCGGTCAGATTCAGAGTACTCGTAGATGTTCAAGTCTATTCAGAATCAAATTGATTTTCATTAAAGAAATAAATGATTCGACATAAGAGAAAATGATCAACTTATCAATATTCGAAATTGCATTGGAAGGTAGTTTGATGAAAATAATAGTGATTGTAACAAGTAAAGCTAAAAAAATGTTTGTTGTTGTAATCTTCAGTGTATTAAACTGTTGCTAAAATTATAAGATTGTGAAGAAAAGTTTCAGGATTGTAGCGGGTTATATTTTTCCAAAGAAATAACAACAGATTTGTATTTTTTATTGATTTACTTATTATTTACAAAATAATAAGTAAAGGAAATAATTAAGAAAGATTATTTTTGAATTTTGTTAAATAATTAATAATCTCTGACCCCATAGGAAAAATTGGGGTTTTGATGAAAAGTGCAGAATAATTAACCGAATTGTATCAAAAATACATAAGAAAGAAAAAAAAAGAAACAAGAAAAACTCAAAAAAAAGAATAATTTCTGAGGAAAAATGTAAATTTCAGAAGAAGAGTTTTTTGAATAACTGTAAGTTAAACTGCAGCAGTTGTAGAAGATCAAAATCAAAGAAGAACAGATCTAATCGAATGCGGAACCTAAAATAGCTGCTGTTCCATTTGTCGAGGAGAATTTAGTGAGTGAATTTAGCTATTGCATTGCTATTCCTTTGAGTTAAGATGGAAAGATAGAGTCACCAAGTGATAAAATAAAAATAACTGACTTTGAAATCTTCGCAACACTTGGTAATCTAAAAATATGATAGGGAATTAGAACAAAAAAGAGTTACTTTTAAATAAACAATGGAAAATAAATATTTGTAAAAACCCTCAAAGTAACTTTACTTTGAATTATCTAAACAGGCACAGGCACATTTGGCAGAGTAAAACAAGTCAAAAGAAAGGGCGATGCAAATAAAGAGATTTTCGCTTTGAAAATGCTCAAGAAAACTGAAATCGTCAAATTGAATCAAGTTGAACATATCAACTCTGAAAAGAAAATCCTCCAAGACATTAACCACCCTTTCATAGTTCAAATGAAAGAGAGCTTCCAAGATGAGAAATATATCTACATGCTGTTCGAGTACATCCAAGGAGGAGAGTTATTCACAAGATTACGTAAAGAAGGGCGATTTTCTAATGATATATGTTTATTCTACACAAGTTAAATATTCTTGGCAATATAATATCTTCACTAATAAGAAGTTGTCTATCGTGATCTTAAGCCTGAGAACCTACTAATAGATAAAGATGGGAATATTAAGATAGCTGATTTTGGATTTGCTAAAAAACTTGATAAAGATCGAACTTTTACACTTTGTGGAACACCTGAATATCTCGCACCTGAGATTATCAAAGGGACAAAACTTGGATATGGAAAATCAGTAGATTGGTGGGCACTTGGTATCCTCATATTTGAAATGCTCTCAGGGTAAAAAGAATTAAGATATTTTGAAAGAAAAAAAAGATTAATTTTTTACTGGATTTGTTTATTGTTATTTTTAATTCTTTTTTAACAAACATATAAACACTTTAGGTATCCTCCATTTTATGACAACGAGCCTATTGGGATTTACAAGAAGATAATAGCAGGAATAATCGAGTTTCCTAGATTTTTTAGTAACAGAGCGAAAGATGTGATACGCAAACTATTAAATCCCGATTTGAATTATCGACTTGGAGTTGAAGATAAGGGTGATAGCGTGCTTAGACATAAGTGGTTCAAAGGTGTTGATTGGGAGAATCTACTTGCTAAGGAAATCCCTGCCCCATGGACGCCAATACTTAGAAACGACAAAGATTCATCGTACTTTGAGAGATATCCACCATCACAAGAAGAACCATCGACTCTTCCTAAAGATCTCTAGCATCTTTTTGAAGATTTCTGATGCACATCTTAACTGCCTAATTAATAATTCCCATCAATGTTTTTTTTGTATTTGCATATTTTTTTTTAATTAGTATCAATGTATTTTTGAAGGAAGATTAATTCATATGCACGTTTGCAAAAAGAATTAAAATACTTTGTATGTGAAAGCTCTGTAACATTTCGAAAATATTTTCATGAAAAATATTAATAATTATTTGATTTTTTCTTAATTATTTAAAGAATAAAATGTCTTTTTTTTGTATTGTTGTTTATTTGTCTCTTAGTTTAGATGCTAAATAAAATTGAACCTATTCTTAGTTTTAAGGTTATTACTGCTTTCTTACTTCAAATTTTAGATTTGTAACTCAACTTTAATAACGTATGGTCGTTGAGATTAATTCAAATGAGTAATTGAGATAATCAGCATAATAAAACCAATAATTAACAGATAAATCAACTAATTCGTTGGGCTAAGATTTTGTTTTTTCACTTATTAGTTAATAGTTTCACTTAAATCTCAATTTGAGAAATAGATATGAGTGAATACGAGTAACATCTCTTCAACTTGAGCACTAAGGAATAACTGCAATCCATTGCACCGATAGATCACAATAAACGAGCAATGTCTGTGTAAGTGCGCAGCTAAAAAGGATTGATAAATATAATTGAGGAAGAAAGAGTTAGAACCCCAACATTCGCTGATTGAAGGTGTAAAGAAGGCTCTTTCCGTGTATTGAAAGAAAACTAACCCTAAAATAACCCTCCAAACTCTGGTTTTTATTCATCCTAAGATTGTAGAAGAAGCTCATCATAATCATCGCGTAGGAACTCTAGGAATAACCATCCAAAGATACCCAAAAATTCACCTTTATTTGAGATGTTTGCTTTGCCATTATCTCCTTCAGAAAAACAGAATCCAACAATTGAGAAACCTACTACTCCTGAAATGACTCAAAAAGTTAAGGAAAACGCAATCATCCTAGACAAGTAGTAGAATCTGATTCCTTCAACTATGAATTTAAATGAATCCTTCTTCCCTCCGATTTCTTAAGTCAAACCTTGTAGGAATTTATCTCCTAAAAAAATGAGACTGCAATACCACTAAGAAGCAGCCAGAAAATTAAAAAAGAAACCAGGAATAATAAGAAAAATAGATTAGAATTCCTCAGAATCTCCATCATTGAGCATTTAAACCATTAAGATCTTAGAAAAAGAACAAGAAAAAGGAAATTTATCTTTACAAGGACATGAAATTTATTAGAAAACAGTGAAATCAGTTATTCCAAAATAAAAAGAACGTCGCAGTAGATCTCTACAACAGTCATTCTGCGAATATGAAGAACCCGCAGTATAATAAGATATTCCTAATTATTCAGTGAACATTTTTGGGTAGACTAAAAAAGAAGAGCAAGTCAAAAAGATTAATTTAGAATTCTAAGATCAATGTAATCGAGATAAATCAAATTCTTCGTAAATGGCGAATACTAGATTCACATTTGCAAGTAGAAGTAATTTAGAATCTGAAAATGGCCATCTTCATTCTTCAGTCGATAAGAAAGATACCTAGAAGCTAGATTCTATTTTATTTTTTCATAAAAATCCTCAAGATCATAGCTAAAACTCACCATTCACGCAGAATGTAAATTAAGATATTACCACACAAGTACCTTCGATTCCCTATAATAGTAATTTACCATCTCAACCAAGAAGAAACCCTTTTTTATCTAAATCTATTCTCCAAGCAGCATAACAGCTAAATACCTTGAAAGATAAAAGTATTATTCAGTAAAAAAGAAAAGAATAAAACATCAAAAATAGATATGATAACAGAAGGATAATTTATCATAATTCCTTTTAAGATCAAGAAAATTTTAGCTACAACAGTGCCAATAACTCTTTCACTTCCAGTAACAACAATTCACTTCTTATCGCAGCAGGATTATCAAATAGCTCTGCAATAAACAACAACAACAATAATAACACCATAGACAAATCTGAAACTCCAAGAAACTTATCAGCGACACTTCGAAAATAAATCCCTTAATAGATGTTTGATATTCCAAATGACGAAGGAATCAAAGTATCTCGTTTAAAAGAAGTAATTTAACAGCAATAAGCAGTTAGATATGATAAATAAAAATAATATTCGCAGAATTTTACATCAAAAGAGAATTGCTGTGGTGTAAAAGGAAATAAACAAAGTGTTAGATCAGCTCTGACTCCCAAATGCCTAAATAGCAGTTACAACTATGATCTACAATAACATTAAGTACCTGAAAAGTTATCTCCTATTTGTATCAATAAAGGATCTATCTAAGAAAGGTAGAATTTGAAGGAATCAAATTTTTTTGAAGTTTCGCCAAAAGTGAATTAAAAAGACACTTTATTCCTTCATCTTGTTGAAGATCTCTGCTTAATGAAGTTCTCTGATTAAAATGCAGCTTTATCAAGAAGAGCAATCCACACGAAACTAACATAGAATAAAGAAAATACTCAACTAATCGTTGCACCTTCAAGATAAAAAGTAAGGATTAGTATTTTTATTTAAGATTTTTTTATTGAATATTTGGTTTTTGAAGTAGCAGCAGCAACAGAAGAAGAAATCTAATGATTTTTCAAGCCAATTTGAATAATCTTATGGGTTTGGACTACCAGCGGATGCTTCACTTCCAACAAGGCAAGATACTTAATTTTCTTCATAACCATCGACTCCTAGGGCTATTTCAACAAAGTACAAATCAGCTATTCTTTCCTCAGCTGAAGCGAATAGAATTCTCTCATGGCGATAGTTATGATTTTGTCTTCTCTTTTTTCAAGTTGGTTATCTTCTTCCATTTCAATCGTGTAAATATATTTCTTGTTTCCAACTGAAAAAAACGAAGAAATAGCTTTTAGACAAAATTACAATTAGAAAGGATCTATTTTGATTATAATTTTAGAATATTGTAAGCTAAGATTATTGATTTTAATCAGCTTTAAAGGCACAAATTAAGTAAAATATGAATACGAATTGAGTTTTAATATAAAGTACAAAATGAATAGGAGGTGAAAAGAGATAAAATACTATTATTTTTTAAAGTAGTGTGGGAATATAATTATTAATTGTGATAAAGAAACCTTGATGTCTTTGAGTAAGCCAATCAGTCATTTCTTATCATTCGTTGGAGTCTGTATATTCAGTAACGGTGAGGAGTTTTTAAATTTCGATTTCAAATAGTGTGCTTATGCATTTTATTGTCGTTCAAAGGTATATTACTGTGATAGTTTTAATTATTATGGGTAGGTTGGTGATAAATTATTGTTGAGGCTATTTTTACCAGCAGAAGAATTGCCTGAAAGGATAACTGAATTATTAGAAGAGTCTGAGAGAGCAAATACAGAGAATTATTCTGGATCCATTTTCTCTAGAGGAGATAAAGGACCTCGAATTGTAGATGAATCAGCTGTTTTCATAATATTCGACAATCTAAAATCAAGTTGAGATTCAAAAAGTGTTTCGGGTGATTTGTTCTTCAAAAATGGAGATTTATCTTTTTGTGGTTCTTATTCTTTTGTCAGTTTTTGTGAAAAAGTTACTCGCTTTCCCATTTAAAACGATTGCTATTGTTACTGCTGCCTGCTACCTTGCAATATCGAAATAGGGATATTTGAAGGCTCTTGGGCTTATCCCAAGCTGAATGCTGGGTTATCCACCATTTCAAATTAAATTTGCTGTCCTTAAACCTTGATAGTTTCAAAATTCAATAGGATTTTTCCATTTTTCATAAATTTCTCAAGATCAGCTGTATCATGAGGAGTTCTGCACATAGGGCAATTTCGTTGTTTCTTGATCCAAGCATCAATGCATAAAGTATGGAATTAATGATTGCACATAGATGTACGATAACTATTCTTGATTTCAATGGGAGACAAGCAAATCGAGCAAGTGCATACTTTCACTGCTGTCTTTCTCTCCAGAGATTGTCTTAGAATTTAGTCTAGTTTAGCTGAGTTCATGGTTTAAGAAGGAATAGCTTAGCAGAATAGGGCAAAAAAGGCTTCAAAATCTTCTTCCTCTCTTTTTGTTTCGTCTTTTGAGGTACTAAGATTATTTTGAAGTGCTGCAAGAATATTAGCTTGAAGTGCTTTCTAGGCTATGATTCTCCTTCGCTGGATATAATAGATTCCAGTAGAAAGTATGATGATAAATGTCAGGAATGCCATGCCAATGATGAAATATAAGAACATTTTATCTCCTTTTCCACTGGAAGAAGACACTTCAGTGATTTTGAGTGAGAGTACAATATCCTAACTGGAAGCTGATTTGTTGGTGATAAGCAGAAGGAGATTGAAATTATAAGATGATGTTAAAGGAATCTGAGTTGAAAGAGATCTTAAAAGACGAGCTGAATATGAAGAAGAACCAGTTGAGAAGAGATTATTGATATTGAGGGAGGAGTTTTGAAAACTAAAAACATATCCATTGTCAGTCTGCGAACTACTATCCAAGATGTACATCAAGCAGGATGGATTAGCAACACCGCTTAGAATTAAGTTCAACTGGTTATTCGTCATAAGATTGGTTTTAGAGACATCAAATTAGAACTTCACAAGAGACGAACTCATCGAAGCAATTGTCAAGGTTTATTCTGTGTTTGGAGAGACTTCTTGGACAGCTGCTTGGCAGTTCTTTGCGCCATGAGAAGAGTTGCATATGCATTAGCCTAAATCACTTGATATTGCAGCACAAGTTCCATTACTTCCGCAGTTGTTATTTACACAATTTGCGGCTTTTTTCACAGTAATATAAACACTTAAAGTATTAGTTGTCCCACAAAGAGCACTGAGTGAAAAAGAGTAAGTTATCCCAGATGTAAATGTGCCTGAAATTGAGAGATTTCGAAGTTTGAGATATTACCCAGTGTAGTCACATTCATTTGTATTTTGATCGCAGAATAAAAAAGCATAAGGAGGAGTGCTTTGCGGTAATACAGAATCACCTTCAATCGAGGGGATATAGACAGTTGCCTCAATCACGCCTGTGAAAGTGGCCCCTGGGGAAAACTTGAATAAGCATTCAGTACTCGAAGAAGAGGAGCAAGAAAATTTTTGAGAGCTTGTTGAATCGGAAACAGTTTATGCTGGATCTAAAGAGATTCCATTTTCGTCGTCTTCATCTTCATCATCATCATCTTCCGTATCCTCATCATCATCCGCAAGAACTCCTAGATTCCTCTAGGAAATAGCCAAAAAAATCAATCCAAAAGTCATCCATAAAACAAGTTATTTTTGTTTTTTCATAAGGAATTATTTACTTTAACAAAAAAAAATTGTTTTGTTTGAAAAAACAATTCTTACAATTCGAGTTTGGACTTTTGATTTTGATATAGGGCGTTGTTGTTGTTATCTCCAAGCCCTTACAGTTCTCACCCAGAGATAATAATAGAATAATATTTTTATCCATAATGATGATTCCACTGTAAAGGGTTCAATATCCCCCCCACTATTCTATTTTGCGGCATTTATATTTCAAAATTACACAGATTATTGCATCTCTCAAATTGTTCCACACCACTTGAAAAAAGATAATTTGATTTGTTTCTTCAAATCTCCGCTCCTCCCTTTCGTTATATTCTCACATTAATTGTACTTGCTTTTGTCCGAACAGGGAATTGTGAAATTGATGGTAATTATCCCAAACCTGAATTTTTTTGAAACTAATCAATAGACTGTTTTTGATGAAGATTTTAATTGCTCAGATTATCTCACTCTTTTTGATTACTCATAAAATAAGTGGAATCCGCTTGTCTGATTTTGGTTCCAAATTAAAATATGATGTGTTCCATATTCTCTTCAATTATTTCCAAAAAAATCATAAAACAAATCAGTTCAAAATAATCTTTTTCATCGGTGTGACGATACCATTATCTTATTCTGATCTGATTTGAGCTATTTCTCATATATTGTATTTTAAGGGGGCTGCAAGCATATTAGGTTATTCTGACATATCTTAATTTTAAATCTAATGCTATGCAGAACCAGAAAAATAAACCATTAGAACGTAACTGTTAATTTATCACTCTTAAGAAAATTCTGTTTGTTCTACTTCTTACTTTTTTAATCTAAATAATCACTTGTTATTGATTCAGCTTTTTCAAATAGCGAATACCACAAATATATGCTGTTCTTGTAACTTTAAACTACTTGGTTTTTTAAGTTACTTTAATACAAATGGGATTTTTTAATATCAATAACAATTAATATTTTGATGTTGCTTGAATTATGAAAAAGGTTGATAGTTTTACACCTCAACTAGATTTATAATTTTCTTTAGTTACTTGCTGTATTTGAATTTGAAAAAAATGTCTTCGATTTCAAATACCTTACCTCAATGAATTGAAATAAGAAATATAATGTAATTCATTGATCAATTAGATTTTTATAATAGCACATAATATAAAGATCTTTTTTTCTATTTTTATTCTAAAATGGAAGCTGATTTGGATATTTTTTCATTTTTCGAAGCTCATATTGCTAACAAATAAAGATATTAGATTATCCTGCCATATTTTAAATCCAACAGTGATACAAGTTATCACTGACAAGTCTTAGTAATTTCAAACGCAAGTGCCGTCACAAATCGTCACAAAGTTATCTGAGACGTGCCCCATAAGAAAAGCCATCCAATTATAAAACTACAATTGGAATTTATTATCTTCCCTTGAATAAAGCCCAGCCACATATGAGGTTTTAATTAATTTCTTTCATTAACACTTGTAATAACTATGAATCCCTTTCTCCGAGAATAACTAAGTAGCTTCCAAGCTATTTTGTTTAGATTGTGAGATTATGTCTGAAACTTAAAAAACATAAAATACGGATAATGCGTCACATACCGCAAAGTAATTCAAAACCATATTCTTTTTTTCTTTGTGAATACTGAGAAAAAGATACAATAAAAAACCCACGTAGAATAGAAAAGATTCAAGAGTGATTTTGCTGCAGTTGTAAGAGAAGTATCTTTATGACTAGACAGTGATTTTAATTATTTGTCCATGGAGATATTGATATTCATTTTCATTTTGTTTTATTTATCAATACAAATCCATGATTTTTTTATTTTCGAAATGTCTCCTCAGTTTCTCAATTAAAAGGTACATCATCTTCTCTTAAAACAAGCCAATCTTATGGCGAATCGTTGGTTCATTCAATAAGAGTTATTTTAAAATTATTATTTTTAGACGAATAACAGACCTGTTAATGATTCAATATTATTGAAAGATTCAAATTAAATAAAAGATTATTCGCTATTTTGCGATTTAAGTACCTAATATGACTGCCTAAATGAAAGATATTCGTACATTTCAAAATATCTAGTAGATAACTACTTGATATTATTTTTTATGGATTAACAGTTAACAAAAATCCACAACAATCACAACAACAAGAGAGATTTTAGCAGAAAAAACGAACCCAATAAAAATAATTGCTTAAAGTGTTAAATTTAGGTTTAGATAATTTTTAATTTAAATCTTCTTGGTTCTTGTCTTTATTAAAGTGTGTAAGTGCACATCAGAGGCATTTAACTTTTCGATTGGATGGTAAATAAAACTATAATTAATTCTTCTAGGAGTCTAGCAATATCTTTTACAACCAATCATCCTCTTAGAACATCTCTAGATTCTAGATCTTCTAGAACTTCCACCTCCACAAGATAAAGAAGAAAAATACGAAGTTTAATTTGACACTCTTTAAAATTATCTGTATTCAAAAAGGATGTATTTTCAAATATTTTTCTTAAGACATTTTTGTTATTTCTTGCATGTCCTCGAGGAAAAGGGAGAAAGAGAGAGATAAGTAATAAAGTTAAAAGATTCAAGTTATTTTCAAGAATGACTAACATGTTTGATAAAACGTTAGAAATTAATTTATATGTAAGTTAATAATGATTTTTTTCTTTGGAGAACAAATTATTATGATATTCGTAAAGATTAGATTTCATCACTAAGTCAGCTATCCTACTGTAGAGACTCAGGAATATTATCAGAGAAGAATTCAAGTTGATCTTGCTTGCAATTCGGACAGATTGTTTGTTCTTTCAGCCACGACACAATGCAATCCGAATGGAATTTATGCATGCATCCAAGAATCTTAGCTTTATCATTGATTTCCCATTTTTCTAAGCAAATCGAGCAGATTTCATCTTTGTCAACTTGTTTCAGTTGGATTAAAGGGAATTATTAGATTTGTTTCGTAGATAGTCCTCGAGGAATAGTCTAAAACAATCTCAGAGTGGCTAGCATCTGAGATAAGTCTTCGATGTGCATATTATTTATTGGTCCTGAAATATTTCCCAGACGATTAGATAAAATGGCAACAAGATCTAGAAGGTTCTCATCGATTGATCTTAGAGATCTACCAATTCCGTTCATTAATCGCCTTTGAGGAATAGATTATCTTATTGTCGATGTTCTGCCACTGTTGTGCTCTGTAATCTATGGTATTTCTTAGCTATCGCTATGCGGAATAACATCTAAGCTACCTGGCAATCTCTACAGATTTATCAGATTGGCTGAGCCATTGTTTCTGCTCAAAGTTCGAGATTCTTCTGTAGGAGTATGCCTACTTGGAGAATTAGCAATGACATTTCTTCTTGGAATCTAAATGAAAGGAGCATTATGCTCATTATTTTCCTTTGTTTCTTCATCAGAATCAGATTCGCAGCTGCTTGAAGCGTTACTCCTAATTAATTCAAGCTCTTCGATGATTTGAAGTGGTTCAACTGACTCTTCTTTCCTTTCTTCAATATTTTCTTCAGCATCACGCTACGATGTCTATCTCCTGATTGTAGGATTCCTAAGAACTACATAATTTTTCATTCTATTCCTCTCTAATTATTACGCCTCTGCTGCTGTTCTTTATTCGTACTCCTGCCTACTAATAGCTTCTTCGCTTTCTCTCCTCTCGTTATCAATCCTCGTCCATTCTCTTTCCAATTTCTAGATTTCACATATCACAGTTATTAAAGGAAATATGCCAAAAAATAATATAATAATTGGAGGCTTATCATTATGATAAATTACATGTGTGAAAGCCGTATCGTAGTCAATAATATGGCTTGAGTTTCTTGAGCCCTCCAAGTCTTGAACTCTTTATTGGTTATCTTGAGTTGTGGGTGCAAGTTAAATGTTATTGACTCTTTCAATCGTGTATTTTTTCTAATGAGGAGTATAAACAATGGGTTCAGTTGAATTCTATGTCCTTTGGAGACATTAGCTTTGAGGAACATTGAGTGCTTGAGAATTAGGTTAGACTTATGCAGTAAGTTTAGTCTTTGATTGAGTAAAAATACAATTTCTCGTTGTTCGTTCATTGGTAGTTTGAGAATCATTTTGAAGATTATTTCTAGACTAATGTACTGCCATCTAGCCAGGATAAGATGGATATTTGTTCTAATTTTGCCTGGAACTAATTGGTGTATTATTTTATGAAGAACAAGGAGAATCACATGTTCGATTGAAGCTAATCTTTTATGAATTAGTGTTGTTGTTGGTTTATTTGGTAGGTTATGAAGAAAGAGCAGAAGCTTGGCTCATAGGAGGAATTTAAGTAACGACTCTTGGTCCCATGGATCTTACATTACTATTACTGCTATTATCGTCAAGAATATTGCTATTTTTCTGAGACAATGAAGATACTGTTCCAGGTGCAATAACTGAAAATGGATTATTCCTCTATCGAGTTTGTTCATCAGTTTATCTTACTGAAGTTCTTAATTGCATATTTCTTGCGTTCAGTAAACTTGTATTGTAGTTTGTTGGCATTAATCCATTTGCTCTGATACCTGGTGGACTATTTATTTAACCACCTATCATGGGAGTATTCTTAGGTATCACAAAAGATGTTTTGGTTTCTCCTACACTTTGTACGTTAGATGAAACAGATTGTTGTACAAAAGAATCACTAGGCAATGTGATTGGTATGATTTCATGATTGTAGCCCTGCTTTAACAGAGAGGGTTATTTCTCAATTATCCTCACTGGCTAAGGTGGGGCATCATTAAGCCGAGTTGCGAAACTAGCTAACTAAGAAGGCACAAAAGAACTTGAGGGAGTCATATTCATAGTGATTCGTTGCTAATCTGAAATGTTGCGCTATTAATATGTCTGCATTCGGATGCTTTCAGAATGGAAATGAGTTGATCAAAAGTAAAAAAAATATGAAAATGATGAAGAAATAAAACATCAATAATCTTACTTCTGATTGTTAGTTTGGGCCTACTGATAAGCAGTGCTACTGGAAGTAAGAACTTTACTGCCATTATGTTTGTTTGTGGATTAGAGTTGCTAAGATGAAACTCGAGAATCTTGCATTCACACAATATGAATCCTTTTCTTGATTTCTCTCTCTCTTTCTTATCGACTTAATTCTTTATTTTCGATGGTATTTTTTTCTCTTGATTTTTCTTGATCAGCCTTAAATATACTCATTTTTGTTTAATTTCCCAAACTATTCATCATTCCTTAAAGCAAGCAATAATAATCCAGATCAATTCAAAAATTAATCAAGAGAATAAACCCTTCTACTACCAATGATTTAATAACTTTCTTTCTTTATGATTATTGATCAAATTTCTGATTGAGATTGCATTTCTCCAAACAATCATAGCCATTTCTTGGTTCTGTGAGACTCTCAGTTCTTTATTTGTAACAATAAATGAAGGTGACCTCTAACTTCAACGTTGAAGAACTATTAGATTAGAAGGGATGAAATGAATTGGCTAACACAAAATGTTATGTTAGTTCCTTTAAAATCAATAATCACTGCAACTATTACATGCAAAATAGGTATCATAAATATAAAAGTGGGATAATAATGTTTTGGAATAATTTTATTAAGGAATTAATTCATTTCTATTTTCGTTATTGCAGAATTCTCAATAATTAGTTGGAATTGCATAAACTAACTCAATACGAGGTGGCTGAATTCCTGGTTATGATGTTTATGCAGGAGAGCTAAGTTGAACTAAATTACTTTATTCTCAATTATGATCAACATTCATGATGTATGCTGGATATTTTACTCCCATTTTCATTTCTTGTCGAGAGTAGAATCATACTAATATTCTTACTCAGTTATTTCTATTTTCTCCCTGATTTTGACAATCTTCGTGGATCTTGTTATTTTGATGACACCTTGGCTATGACCTTCAGTATCTACTTTCAGAATTTCCTCAATTTTCTATTTAGTTTAAAGCAGTTCAAATTCAAATCAGCCACTTTTTGATGAATGAAAAGCATAAAATGATGGCTTACGACTCTGCAAAAGGGACATTCACCTGTTTTTATCAGCAAGCAGACTGCGCATTCATAACAAAGTTCTAGAAAAATTAGAATGAAAAAAGGATGTTTTGATTTGAATAAGCATCAAAATCAGAATTATGACAAAAAGACTAGAGTTAGGTGGTCAATAAAGGAATGTTTACCTCTATGCCCACACGGATTTAAGATTGAATTAGGCATTTTATCGAAACAGATAACACAGGTCACTACAGAAGCTGCCTAATTACAGCTGATATTGTTGTTTAACTTATTTATGTGAGAATAATCGTTGCCATTATCAAATCTAACTAAATCTAAAGCAATAAGATTGCTTTGCTTATCCAATTCAATTTGTTTTCTGTTGCGGTATCTATTTTCTTATTCTTTCTCATCATTTTCAGCTTCATATACTTTATTCTCAGGATCATCCCCTTATTATTTGAAGAGAGCAGCTTAATTCAAAAAATTTATGCCTCCTGTAGTTTACACTTATTTGTTAATAGATTTAGAAGGCGTTACATAGCTAGCAAAATGCCTATTTTGAAGGGGCTAAGATTCAGTATCTAACGGACTGGGATTTTACTAGTCAATCTGCCCTTCTTTGTTAGATTCTGGCAATGGCTGAGTAGGTAATTTAACCTTTTTTGAATTGGAGATGTTTGAAGAAGCAATATCTGAAATAGCAGGGTTTCCAATATGAAAATATTCCATAAAAAGTTATTTTATGCTTTTTTTATGGAGAGTTTGAGCTTGAAGATCCTTGTCTTAGTCTTATGTATTCTCAGTAAATTATTTTTCTAAATTATTCAATTTATAGGTTTAGGCTAGATCTGCTTAGTTATTGACATTTCCTTCAGCTGAAATGATTATTGTTGAAGTTGCACTTCGATTCAGATCTAAAACAAAAACAATTTTAGTTACTTTCGGATGCGATATTAAGTGAAACTTGCTTACTAGCTGTGAAGTTAATATTCAATCTAACTATGGGCTACTCATTTTATTATTTCTTATGATCAATTTTTTGATTTTCATCTTCTTATTTAGCATCTTTTTAGTTCCTGAGAATTTCAAATTAAGCTGCGATTTTCTCTCTCTTCCTTTCTTTAGCCATCATCTATTTGGATAATTATGCTAAATAAACAAGAAAAAGAAAGATTATCTTTCATTGTAATTATGTTAAAAATAACAGAAGATAGTATCCTCTTGATTTGTTACATGGTATTGGAACTTTTTCGGGTGCTGTTGACTGTTCCATTGGATCTTATTTCTGAGATGCAGTTAATTATCTGTCTTTGTCATTATCTGGTTCCATTTTCTCTAGATCTTCCCTAGAAAACCTAAATAATGCCAGCTTCACGGATTCACTTGAGAAAGATAGCAAACATCATAAAACCTAAATATTTCATTTTTAATAGGTGAATTCTTAATATTACCATATATTCTCTCTGAATTTGCAAAGATACAGAACACTGATTATTACTCCTGCAGCTATCACAATGATTACGAACATGAGATCCTTCTTGTAATCTTCGAACTTTTAGGCATCTTATTATTTCTCCAATTCTGTTTTCTTTATGCTATCTTTCAAATCGTCTTAAGCCATCAAGACATAGCAATATAGCACGACAGTATAGCATGATGTGGCTAATACGAAAGACAAGACACACAAAAACCAAAACCATCCTTAGACTTTCAAAAAAAATAAAAAATAGTTTGGTTCAATAAATTTTTAGTGCAAAGTTAGAGAATAATATGAATGTTTAATCTTAAATGATTCTTACTCTTGATGCGATTGAGATCCTTATTAGAACCTTTGCAAAAATTTCATAATTTAGAAAGAATTTATAAAATTAGAATCCATATGATCAAAGAAACCACAGAGACAATTACCCAAAAAAACCAAAAAAATTCACCCCAAGTCATGTCTATGCGTTCCTCGATTTTGAAACTGTAGAAGAGAGCTTGAGTAGTCAAGACAATTCTAAACATCCATTTGTTCTGTAATAAAGCAATTATCAAAAATTAAAAAAATTAATACACTATCATGCCTAGTTTATTGGAGATTTATTAGCGTAATTTATTCTCTCTTCTTACCCAGACAGAGAAGTACAATACCTCTTGCTCTTTTGCGTTGACAATTTTGTTTACTTATGCAACAGATAAGGTATATTTTTCATATATGTTTGTGTTTATATTACACAAATTACACAAGAGCTAAATAATAAATCTCAAAGCTAAGTAAATGAGCGTAACAACTGCAGGGATGATTAGATTTGGTATTCTCCCTTCAAGATAAAGAACAATGCAAGTTTTGAATATTAAACTGATTAAGCACTCAATTATCGAAAGTATGGTTGACATCTTCTTATTTTACAAGAAATTTTCAGGATATCTAACAAAGATTCATAAAAATTAGATTTTTTCATTTAGCACATTCAATTCTAAGAACAAAAACAATTGATCTTTCTTCTAATTTTTTTCAAGTATTTTTCTTGTTCTGAAGATAAAGATTCTTTTTATTAAGTGAGGTAGTTCAAGAATGATTTGAGGACATACAATTCGTGTATGTCAACGAACCAAAGAAATGCTATCGGGAAAATATATGAGATTCCTTGTGCTTTGATGAGCACGACGAGGAGCATCACAATCTACAAATAGATTCCATTCAGACTCATGTGACGCACAATTCTCTCGCAACTTGAGAATATTTCAGACTCATATTTTTATTGCTGATTTTCCTAAGAGATTTATTAGGTATTTTAACATATTTCTTTCATTTTCTTGAAATATTGTTGATTTTGTTCTTTCTCTGTTTGTTTAATTATTATTTTATGTTTTCAGAATTATTTAAAAGCCATGAGAATCTGATGAAAGAGTAATATTCTTCTAAAAATAGCTTCAAACTAAAAAAAAAATGCTTATTATCTTATTATATTCACCTGTAGACTTTTTAAAATGAAATAGAAAACTCAAAAGAACCAGAATTTTATCTCTTTTCTACATTCTTGAGGGTTAGTTCATTCTTAACCATTATTCTATCTTGATTAGTTGCTGTCTCTTGGAAATTAAAGAAACTACTGTTTTGACTACAGACAAGTGGGAAATCAACATTTTTCCATTTTTCAACTAAAACATTTTATGTAAATATTTTCATATTTTTTTTGAAAGATTTTAAGATGAATTCATTAACTTTGTTGTTAATTAATCTGGAAGATTCTGAGTTATTTACTTAATCAAATTAATACTCTCCTTCTCTCCTTCTTTCTTGGAGCTTCTGGAAAAGTAATCAAAAGGAATTTTGTCTGATAAAACCAACACAATTATCTCTCTATGCGTAATTTTCTTTGGTAGCACAAAAAGAAGATCTTCTTCTCCTTGCTAGCAGCTCCTGCACTGGTGTCTTACGGAGCTGGATTCTACTATTTCCCTGAGCTGCGCACAAATTAACCCTAGCTATTTAAAGCGCTAGTGAGAACAGGAAGAATTGGATTTGCAGGAACACGTGTAGCAGCTATCTATCTTAATGTGAGAATAATGTATTTTGATTAGTTTCGATTTGCTAATTAGTTATGTAATCATTGAATAGAAAGACCCAAAGCCATTAGAACAAAAGCATCATGAAGCATCAGTCATATTAAGGGATGCGTTTATTAAAAATGCTGGACTCTACCTTAAATTTGCACAGCTGCTATCTTCAGTAAAAAAACAAAAAAGAGGAGATATTTGAATATCATAAACAAATCAAGAATTAAGAAGAATATCGTTTTGTTTGTTATGATATTTCAAAATAATGCATTGTTTTCTTGAAGCTTGATGTCGTTGTGCCTGAGGAATATAGAAAAACGTTTGAGCCGCTGTGCCACGATTGCCCAGAGAATTCTTTCAAGAACGTCAAGCATTCCATTGAATCTTCTTTAGGTGTCCCATTAGAAGAAACATTCTCGAGTAAGAAAACTCAAGTAGTTCCATTTATAATACTGTATTCAACATACTTTTTTTGATAGAATTCAATGAAAAGCCATTGAAATCTGCATCGATTGCTTAAGTTCACGAAGCTACACTGAGAAGCACAGGAGAAAAAGTTGCAGTCAAGGTGCAACACGACTGGCTGCAAGAATCAGCCAGTGGTGACCTTAAAGTTATCACTCTCTTCGTTGATATCGGAGGGAAGATTTTCTCTGATTTTCACTTCAAATGGTTCGCAGATGAACTCAGTAAGCCTTCAAAGGATCAATAATATCCAGCTGTTAAAAAATGGATAGAAGATACCTCCTCTTCTTTTATGTTAAATTTTAAAGTTTTTGTTAATATTATCATATCTTTTTTTTCAAACAGATGAAGTAATCCCTCAAGAGTTGGACTTCGAAAGGGAAGTGCGCAATAGTGAATAAGCTAGAACAATGCTAAGTGCAAAAACTGGAATATATGTACCTAAAAACTACCTAAATCTCTGCAATAAAAAGATCATTACAATGGAATACATAGAAGGTGTACCAATAATGGATGTGGAAGAGCTGAAACGTCAGAAATTTGATCTTACAAGAGTTGCGAAGATAATTAGTGAAACCTTTTCATTTATGATCTTTGACTAAGGGTTTGTGCATGCTGATCCTCATCAAGGAAATCTCTTAATCAGAAAACAACTTCAGAAAACAACCAATAAACTTGTCGATTAAGTCGTTTTACTCGATCATGGACTGTATAAGAATCTCACACCAGAATTTCGCTTAAGCTACAGTAAACTATGGAAGGGTATTATCATGCAAGATCCTTAACTGATGAAATAAGCTGCTAAGGAGTTAAATGTTCCAAATGAATAAGCAACTGTGTTCTACTCGATGATCGCGAGCAGATCATATGAAGATATTATGGATAAAGAAAAGACAACCAAAGATCGATTGAGAAGTCCTTGGAATCAGGAAGAAAGAGATAAATATTCTAAGAGTCTTGCTGCAAAAGTTAATAAAATAGTCGAAGTGCTTTATCTGATGAATAGGTAAACAAAAATAGTTAAAGAAGTTATTGATAGAAGATTTGAAGTGAGTTAACTTGTTATTGTTTTTTGAATCAGAAATTTGATTCTTGTATTGAAGACAACTGATTTTTTACGTACAATCGATAATAAGCTAGGCAGTCCAATAAATACATTCGAAATCACTGTAAGAAATGCAACAAATTTTAAATATTACTCATTATTTTTTGGATTATTATTGTTTCTAAACTGTATTTTTTGGGAACAAAAATTCTAGCTGAATTATTGCTTCAGAGAGATAGAGAAGTATGAGTCACCTAAAACAGTTGGAGCTAAGATTAAGAATAGAATTGATAAAATATGGTTATCTATTCAGTTTTTCTTCTTGAAATACTTCTTATTATTCTCGTAAGGTGCGCATAATTGAGATAAAAAGATTGATGTAATAAAGTCATATTTTTGTCTAAAATTTTGATTTGTTTCTTCGTAAAAATCAAATTCTGTTGTTTGTGCATGTAATATTTCTAAAAACAATTGTAATAAAAAATAATTTTTGAGCAAATCACACACAGGAATTATTGATAAGCATAAATTGTTTGTTTATTTCCAAAAAATACAAAGAGATTTGTTTCTTGTTTTTACTTTTTTGATTCACAAAAATTTCCAATAAATTACTAAAATACTACAAGACAAACCTTTCAAAGGAGAATGTTGAGTCGGCTAATCAGAAGGAAGTTTAGTGTTGCTGCTTAAGAGGCAAGTTAGTAACTAGCTGTAGATATGAGAATGGCACTAATCAAAGCTTCATTGTTGCATGTCAATAAGTTTGGATGGAACTAAAAGGCTATATAAGCTGGGTGTAATGATTTGAATCTTAGCAGTGCAAGCCATAGAATTCTCTAAAATGGTGGGTATGATCTTGTCGATTACATGATGGCAGAGTGGAATATATAAACTGTTCAGAAATTAAAAGAACTTGCTCATCAAGATATGAAAATCCATGAAAAGGTAGCTTTGGGTGTAAAAACGAGATTATCATTAGAGATACCTTATGTGAATACTTGGAACGAAGCTATGGCCTTAGGCATTCTTCCTCGAAATGTACCGAAAACAACTGCTCATCTGTGGAGGCTAGTGGATGATATTTGGTTTATCTCTGGTGATCGATCAACTGATTTGAATTTCTATTCAAAGCGATCATTGTTGCTAGGTGTCTATGCTTCAACAGAGCTGTTTATGCTGACAGATAAATCAAAGAATTTCATAGAAACATGGAAATTCCTTGACAGAAGAATCGAAGAGGCTGTTGGTGCTGGTATGGAGTTTCATAAGTTGAAAGATATAACGTTTGCAGCTGGCAAAGGATTTTTAGACATGACAACACTTCTGAAAGGGTTTCCAAATAAAGTTGAAAATAGTATTGAAGATATTAAGAGAGAATTTGGAAACACCAACAATAAGTAATAGTGATTTGTTGTGGTTTATGTGCTTGATAATCTTTAGAGGACTTAATAAATGTAGCATACAGAGGTTTGTTCGAAACAGCTCAAATGAAAAACAAAGGTATTAAAATGTATTTTGTGTTCAAGAACATTTTACATTTATTAAGAAAAGATAATAGAAAAATATCAATATTTTTCAGACATAAAAATGTGTGTTTGATTAATAAAAAAGAGTGTGAGTTCTCATTTTTGCTAGGAGAATTCAACCATAGAAAGCTTAGCATGAATTACGTTATAAATCCATAGTAGATTTTTTTTATTCAAGATCTAAATTGATTTGTAAGATTTATCTTATCAATTTGAGGAATTATCATATCTCGGATTGATTAATTCTTTTTCCTTTTTCAATCTAAGTTTTTATTCAAAAACAATCATTTTGAGATATCTTTCACTTGAACATCAAAAGAACTTTCAGAATAGGTTCAAAAAAGTTAGCCTTAATTAATAAAAAACAAAAAACAATAATACAGACAGTGAATTATTTCTAACACTCCCAAGCAAACGAAACATGGATAACTTTGGAGAGTTCTTAACTAAGAATCCTGTAGTCATGGACAGTGTATGAATTTCATTTCAATTTTGATGTTTTTGGTTTATTATTGAAATTACTCAGGGTTCAGGAGTGATGAGAGCTGGTATCGCAGGTGAAGATAAACCTCGCCTCCAATTCGATAATTAGTTGATCCAAATATTAGAATTTTTTTTAAAGTTTATTGATCTTTTTAAAATGTCTTTATTTCTTATTTTTCCAGTGTCGGACGACCAAAGTACAAGATGGTTCTACCCACAAGCTCATAGACTGACACATATCTTGGGAATATTTCTGATGAACAGCGCGGATTACTGAAATTATAATACCCTATTAATCATGGAATTGTCTAAAATTGGAATGACATGGATCTTATCTGGAAATATTGCTATTCTGAATTGAAAGTATCTCCTAAAGAATACCCTGTACTCCTCACTGAACCTGCTATTAATCCAATCAATCATAAACTTCGCGTGGCTTAGTAGTTCTTTGAGAACTACAACACACCAGCTCTGTTCATTGCAGTCTAAGGTGTTCTCTCATTGTTTGCTAGTGGCAAAACGACTGGTGTTGTAGTGGAAATTGGAGATGGAGTGACATAGATTGTCCCTGTTTTTGAAGGGTATTCTCTGTAATATGCTCAATAGAGAATCGATCTTGGAGGAAGGGATGTTACTGAACATTTAAATTTACTTCTTCGAAGATCAGGCTATTTCTTTCACACTTCAGTAAGATTTTCGGTTTGAATAAAGAACAATTTTTCTTATTTCCTCTAAAATAACAGGCAGAGATGGAAATCATTAAGAAAATTAAGGAAAAAAAGTGTTTTGCAAGTCTTGTCAGTCTGAATGATGATAGGATCTTTGAAGAACGTAAGATCACTGATTCTGTCACGCTCCCTGATGGAAATGTTGTGCAGCTTTCCTTTGAGAAATCGAGAGCTGCAGAGATTCTCTTTAATCCTTCTCTGATCGGATTAGAACATCCATGTAAAACAACAATACACTTTGGATAATTCCTCCTAATTTGCTGTTCCATTTTTCCATTTTAACTTTTTGTTAATTGTTTATTTCTTATTCAATCTCTCAAGCGATCTCTGAACTGCTGATCCGATCTATTTCGTAGGTCGATATTGATCTGAGAAACACTCTCTACCAAGAAATTATTATCTCGGGAGGCTGCACAAAACTTAAGGATTTCCCAAGTAGATTCTTAAATGAAGTCAAAAAGAGCATACCAAAAGCACAAAAGGTAAGTAGAAGTGAATCACCATCAATAACTATTATTAATTTTGTTTGAGCTCAAAGAAGCAATATACTACTATAATTGTTATCTCATCCCCATTTGAGACTTGCTGATTTGTTATCTTTTTTTGTCATTAGCTGAGGGCTTACTCTCCAGAGAATAGAGAAGATTTGTGCTGGATTGGAGGTGCTATCTTGAGCAATCTTGCTTCTTTCAAGAATATGTGGATCACTAAAAGCGTAACAAAAAACAATAAACTTAGATATTCAAGCTGTTTTTTAACTAAAGAATAAACTCAAAATAACTTTTCTTTCATTTTTGTTTTCCAACTCAGGAATACGAAGAACAAGGAGAAAGAATCCTGCTCAAGAAAAGTTTCTGAAAAAAACAGGCAATCAATACAGAAATCTTAAACCCTAAAAAATTGCTTTTTTTACATATTCTCTCAGCTCATCTTTTTGTTTGTTTTCTATTTATTTTTAAACAATAATAAAAAAGAGAGAAATTAATAAGAATCCTCATTTATCTTTTAGATACTTACTTTCCTCAATTTTTTTAGCAAAAGAATTAATCCATAACATTAATTTGAAAATACCTTCTCAATTGATGAATTCTATCAAAAGATAATTTGTACTTTTTTACCTAATTAATAACCAATTTATATTAAGCAATCTATTATTTAATCTAGAGAAGAAACAAATAATCCTGATCAGCAGCATCATCTCTAGCAGGAACAAAAAACAACACTGAAGACTAAACTAGGTATTTTCAATAATACAAGAATCAAGGAAAGCAACTTTAAAAGAAGAAATGTCTATTCAAAAGATCAATAGTCCTTTACTAGGAGGATAACCAAGAGATAAGAATGGATCATTTGATTCTCAAAATGATAAATTCAACTTAGCTCAAGATGAAGAAGATATTGAAATGAATGGTGTAAACAATTTAAATAAAAAAACAAAATCCCAAGGAGAATCTGTCACTTAGTCTCCCATAGATCAATACAATTTTGTTATGGAGTAATACAATAATCCAGTTAACACAGTGGATGGTGTGCAACTGAGATATCTTAAAAAATCAGCTCTCTTTGATTGGGTTAATTCTTTGTTTCATTAGCCAAACAACAAATGCATTATTAGTCTGTGCATGCTGTTAGGATGTGGGATAAATGTGGTATTTCTGTTAGTGATTTTGCTGGCATTTTTTATTTATCTCAAGAATGAAGCTATTTTCAAGAGGAATCAACTAAGCGTACGTGATCCGTTTATGAAAATGATATTCAGTGAAGAAATATGTCTTTCTTTGAATGTTGACTTCCACTACTTTCGTATCGATTTTAAAGGTAAATTTTATTGTAATAACTTCCCTTTTTTTTGAAAAATATCATGCAATATGAAAAGAAGAGATGGAGCTTATGAGAGGGATTATTTTGTAAATTTTCTCCTGAAAAATTCTAAAAAACTAAATAGTTCAAGTATTATTGGTTGAATTGATAATTTATTTCTTTTTTTGGCATTTCTAATTGAACAAATAATGATATTTAATAATAATAGACATCGATAACTTCTCATTTAATTTCGACACAATGAACTTCATCAAAGCACGCATCAAGGATTCCATGATTGAGTTCATGGTGTACAATTCGAGTTTCTATGAGAAATATGCTGAGTTTATCAAAACGAAGAGAAGGTTCTCCAGATGGATCTTGATTAGTTTTCTCTTAACCAGCATAAAT
>Ga0302271_10000401_pt1 | contig 42187 bp, 76 predicted proteins | sample III_Bog_N1_1_FD_198767 | JGI IMG/M metagenome (GOLD analysis project Ga0302271, IMG submission 198767) | Peat permafrost microbial communities from Stordalen Mire near Abisko, Sweden - III_Bog_N1_1 | ecosystem: Environmental > Terrestrial > Soil > Wetlands > Peat | place: Sweden: Abisko...
ATTGTTTCTTGCTGGCGCATCATTTCTTGGTGCAGAATAACTTGAATTGCTTCTTGGTGAATAATTTGAATTTGGTGAATTACTTCTAGAATTATTATTATTATACCTTTGGTATTGGTGTGATTGCTGTGAATTTTGAGGTCTTGAATAACTGCTTGTATTATTAATTGAATTTGTAGTTCTTGATCTATAATAATTAGAAATATTTTGCGAATTATTAAAAGTTGAATTTTTTCGAATATTATAATTTAATCCAGTGTGTTTTAAAGTACTTGATTGATTTACTGTAGAATTTCTGGTGTAATTTTTATTAGCAAAATTTCTATGATTTCCTATTTCAGATTGTGTTTTAAAATGATGATATTTTCTATGATTGCGATAATTGCCATTATAATTGTATCCATAGTAATTATAATTATACCATTGATAATTATAATTATACCATTGATAATTATAATAATTATAGTCATAAAAATCATAAGGATAGTAATTATATGGATAATTATTATAACTAAATCTTAAATTATTAAATTCAAATGGATTATAAAAAAGATACCAATACGGGTTCCAATCTTGAAATTCTATATCTGTATAAAATATTTTTTTAATATAAGTTGTGTCAAGTTTAGTTGTATCAAGATTTTTTTTCTTTATATTTAGTGTGATTAAATTATCCATAGGTCTATAATAAACATCATCATTTAAATAAGATGATGTATTAGTAAGTGTAAGACAAGAAGACATTATTAATGTAAAAATTGCGAGTAATAAAAATTTTAAGTATTTCATAATAATAAAATTATTTTTTATTGTATATATTATATTTAGTTAATCATTTAAATTGTTTTCAATATTTTTAAGTTTTTTACTTCTTTCATATTTGATAATATCTACATTATCAAATGAGTCTCTTAAATCTGGATATTTATTTATATTCCACCACTCAGATCCATCATATTCTCCTCTTTCCATCCAAATACTATCTTCACAGTAAATAATGCCAAATAAATTTTGACCACCATATCCATTGTCATATTCACGATTTAAAAATTTTAGTAATTCATCATATTCATTTTTAGTGTATAATGGTTTTAATTTAAATGATTTATGTTCTTCATCCCATCTATCATCACCAAATGAAATTTTTGCTGCTATTACTTTATAGCCTTGAATAATATTTAAAAATTCATTTTTTGCGTTCATAAATAATTATATATGAATTTTTATAATATGTTTTAAAAAACAAAAAAGTATCATTTAATTGATACTTTTTTGAAAATTTTTATTTTTATTTTATTTATAAACTCCATTTTATTTCAATAGCTTCAATTAACTTAGGCATATTGGCTTTATAAAAACCTGCCGAATTTATGCATCCTAATTCCACTATTTTATATTTAATTTCTTCATTTATAATAACTTCACAAATATCCATAACAAAAGCATCAGCTAATTGATAGATTTTAACCATTTCTTTACAAAATTCTAATGCCCCATCATCAACTATATCGCTATAATTAACCCAATATCCATTTCTATAAAGACTTCCAGTTATAACTTTTCCATCAATAATCCAAAATCTGAATTCTTTAGTGACAGTTTTAACAGAACTAACTTGTATCTCAGTATCATTTGTAAGTGAACTTTCTTGACCACTTTTGATGAAATTTTCCTTGAATTCAATCCATTGTTCTTTAGTGTAAACTTTTCCAGTGAATGTTTTATTATCTAAAACAGGTCTTGCAAAAAAAATATCAAGATTTATGCCATCCCCAAATTTTTGGATAATAGAATCATAATTTAATAGATTTTCTTTGTAATATTTACTATAAATTCTATAATCGTGATTTTCATTTAATAATGAGCCAGGATGCCAACCATATTTTGTTGCTAACCTTGACATTTTAACAGAACCAAAACAAAAAACATCCTTTCTATCTGTTTCAAATTCAAAATTTTCTAAAAAAGGTCTAACTTTTACAATTTCGTAAGGTAATTCAAACCTTTCAAGAGTTTCAACTAAAATATTATAATTTTCTTCTCTGAAAGTGTTTTCTTGGATAATATAGTACATTATTTTATTAATTTATTTTTAATTCTTTTATCATTAAAATTATGTTTTCTAATAAATTTATTATTAACAACCTTTGATAAAAAATTTGTATTTTTTAATACAATTCCTTCTACTATATCATTTCTATATAGAGAAGTTTTTTCAGATTGAATTTTTATTTCATCTATATTATTGAAAATATATTTTTCTGGCTTAATATAATGAATATTAGTTGAAGATATTAATTTTTCAAATTCTCCCATTTCTAAAAATCGTTTTAATTCATACGACCAAATGTCATAAGATAGAAAATAATCAGGCAATTTGTCATATCCAATAGAATGCTCATACATTAACCATTCACCATAAATAGTACAAATACCTATTTTATTTACTATTTTTAATATATCTTTTTTGTGAGAATATATCCAATTCCATAATGGAACATATTGGGATTTTGTTAGATTTTTTGTTTTTGAATATTCTTTTCTTAATATTTTTTCTCTTGTTCTTAAGAATGGTTCATTATTCATCCAAGAAATACCAACATTAGAACCATCAACTTTTTCTTGTGCCCAACATTCTAATGGAAATATGATGTTATTTAATTTAATATCATCACTCTCCATATTAGATATGGTTTCATCTAAATGAGGAATTCTTGGAAAATCTGGGGATAAATATTTTAAATCTTTTTTCAATTTATTTTTAATATATAGTTTATGAATATAAAAACTTTTTCCAAATTTAACGAAAATAAAGTAAATAATGAAATATTTGATGATAAAAATTTAATTTATAAAAAGATATTATCGGAAATTGATTTATCAAATGGCCAAGGAACACTTAGATTATTTATGTCATCGGATGAAAAGAAAGCATGTAATGAAATGATTAAATTAGGTTATATAATCAAAGGCAAATCACCTGAAAAAAATTCTACAGTATCATACTATATTACAAAAAAAGGTGAAAATTATTTAGAATTAAACTAAAATATAATATTTGAAAGTAGGCTCGGTGGGATTCGAACCCACACAGCACTGATTAAGAGTCAGTTTCAATACCAATTATGATACGAACCCAATTAAAAACAATTGAAGGATAGTGGGGCTTATATGGCATCCATCGTAACACCTCCTCCGAAATATATCTCTAAGGTTCCTTTTTCGTTGAGATAATTTCTTTTAATTGTTTTTACTTCTTTTTGAAATTTCTTTACCACATTTACAATAATTTCTATTATTTATAATATTAGGTAGTTTTTCATTAGAGCCTTTTATATAATTTATTAAATTGCTAATATATTCTTTTCGTTCTTCTATTTTTAATCTTTTATAATTACTCCAAAGTAGAGCACCTAACTTATAAATAATCAATTTTTCTTTATAAATATGTGACCCCGATGGGACTCGAACCCATAATTTTCTCATTAAAAGTGAGAAGCCGTATCCAGTTTGGCCACGGAGTCATCGGCAAGGAAGGCAGGACTTGAACCTAAACGCGTTTTTAGCATTCTCTCTGGGTTGAGCCAAAGTGTTTTACATTAAACTACTTCCTTATGTCACGACTTTTTGTCGTGTTAAATGCCAAGATAAATTATGCCTGATTTTCACAGGATCTCCAGATTCAAAGTCTAAAGGCTTTTTTGGCCAAAGGAATGTTATATTACACTACATAGTCTATCTTTTGAGGAAAATTCAGCAGTCGAAGCTGACTCAATTTTGAGCTACACGCTTTCCAGGCGGTACTGACAACCTTATCAGTTAATTTTCCATGGCGGGAAATTTGGAATCGAACCAATGTTTATTAAGTTCTTGCTGTAATTATTCTTTTCAGAATAGTTCTCAACCTACTTGAGATATTTTCCCGTTTTTTATTTTTGTTATAAAATTGAATTTGTGTTAAATTTTATTGATTTTATATTAAAATTATATTTGTTTGCCATATATTCAATATCTTTTTTATACCATATATTTAATTTCAGACCTTTATTTCTTACTGATTGCCATTTTAATTCATCATTTTCTTTTTTATATCCTTTTGTTTCTATATAATGAAAATTATTATCATTTTCTATTATCTTGAAATCTAATAAATATGTACATTTTATATTTTGAGAATTAATATATTCAACTCTATCATTTGTATATTCCCAATTTTTTATTTCATTTTTTATTTTTAAACAATCTAAGATTTTACAGGTAATAACTTCATATGTGCCTTGAACTCTTATTTCACCATTACTAGTGATTACAGTGTACCATTTTGTTGTTCCTCCTGTAACTTTTAATTTATAATCTTTAAATAAATCTTTTCTGGTGTTTGAAATTTTATTTTTTGTTTCATTACTAACACCATTAAGTTTAATAATAGTTAAGTTGTATAAACAATTACATTTATTGGAACAAAATTTACTTTTTTTATTTGTTTGAAATTTATTTCCGCATTGTAAGCATTCTTTTTCTTCAATTTCTCTGTTTTTATTGTTTTTAATATAAAAGTAATTTACTCCATTTTTTATTTTATCTTTTGTTTCTTTTGATATTATTCTAGAATTTGCACATGATATATTACAAAATTTAGAAAATTTTTCTTTTTTGAAAGCATTTTCAGTTAAACTTAATGTATATTTTTTTTTACATTTTTTACATTCAAATTCATAATTTTTCTTTTTTTCTTGTATAGTTTTTGACATTTTTTTATATCTTTCTTCTTTATTTGTATTAAATTTACAAGAAGAAACATGAGTTATGAATTGTTGATTTTTTTCGAAATTAAATTCTTTTTTACAAAATTTACATACTTGGTTCATAATTTTATTTTTATTCTATATATAAAAATAAAAATGTGGTATTTTTATAAAACGGACCTATTTCTGTGTGGTGTAGAGTGGATTTGAACCACTGACCACTTCCTCTTCAGGGAAGCACTCTACCAGACTGAGTTACTACACCAATCATCTTATAATCAAATAGTTGGGCGAATAATCGGATTTGAACCGACCCAAAGAGAACCACAATCTCTCGTGCTAACCACTGACACTATATCCGCCATATTAATTTTGGTGTGATAGACAAGACTCGAACTTGCAGTTAACCTTTCTTAAGGTTCTGGGGTCACAACCCAGTCGGATACCATTACCGGCTACTATCACCGCGGAAGTGAAGGGGTTCGAACCCTTGCATCGTATTTCAGACCTGACAGTTTAGCAAACTGTTCCCTTTACCATTTGGGTACACTTCCATTAATTATTCAATTTTTGCGGAAGATAGAGATCACGATTCCCATACCTTACAGTACCATCTGTTTTCGAAACAGAGCTTAGACCAATTCCAAGTTTATCTTCCAAAGTCAGAATACAATTTGTGAATTTGAATCACAAAAACAATTTTCAAGTTTGTTTTTTAACCGTTAATTTTGCTGTAAGTATTCTTTATTTAACTTACTAATTATTAGTAAGTTGAGCGGAGAAAGTCGGGCTCGAACCGACACATCCATTTAACCTGATGACTGGTTTTCAAGACCAGAACGATACCAATTTCGTGTGATTTCTCCAATGTTAAATTCTTTAAACTATTTTCACAATGAGTGATCCAACAGAAACTTGAATTTATTTAGTTTCATTTAGAGGAAGTGACAGGAATCGAACCTGCACATCGAACAAACGACTTCACTGTTTTCAGGACAGCTAACCTCTCACAATGGGCACTTCCAATTTTATTTTTTTTATTATACCAGATATTGTTCCTTTTGATGCTTTAAAAAATCTTGCAATTTCTATTTGCTTTTTTCCATTGTTATACATATTAAGAACTTCATCTACTGGTAATTTTGCTTGTTTTTCCTTATAGTTTTTTAATTTTTCAATTATTTTATTGTAATTTTCATTATAAAAATCAATATCAAACTGATATTCCATATGACAATTATTACATAATAAATCACATTTGTCTAATTCTTCAACTAAATAATTATCTAAATCTTTTATTGTTGTTAATTTAGTTCTAAATCCTCCAAATTCAAAAACTTTTTCATTTGGATTTTTATGATGAAATGATAAAGATATATTATTTTTATTATACCCACACTTACTACATTCACAACCTTTATAATCAACAAACATTTTTTTATTATATCTTCTTTGTTCTGTATATTCACCATTTATTTCATTATTAAAATGAAGTTCACCATGACAATTTGCACATAATAATTTACATTTATTTAATTCTTTTTTTATATCCGAGAGGCTAGAATTTAATAGGTTGTTGATATGAAACTCTTTTAATTCACTATCATTATGATGAAAAACTAAATGAAAAATATTATTATCACCACATATTTCACATTTTGAACCTAATAATTCTACACATTTCATTTTTTTAGCAAATCTTAAAATTTTGCTTGATTTTAACTTTTTATTCATTTTTAACTTTTTTATTCTATATATAAAATAAAAAAGTTCAATTATTTCTAAATTAGCACGTAAGGCTGGAATCGAACCAACGAACCTTTCGGAATAGTTTTGGAGACTATCAGCTTTAACCGCTTGCATACTTACGCATTTTTTAAAAACTATTTTGATTTATTTCTTCACAGGTGAAAAAAAGAAGGACAAAATAGTAAAAACCTTAGCAGGCATACAAGAATTCGAATCCTGATCAAAGCGTTTGGAGTGCCTTATGCTACCGTTGCACCATATACCTATTAATTTGTGCACCTGGTGGGATTTGAACCCACGACCTACTGTTTAAAAGACAGTGGCTCACGACTTTCGTCTCCATACCGAGCTCCAGGTGCTACACAAAATAAATCTTTTTGATTTACTTTTTAATTTTTATTATCCAATATGTCAATGAACATTTAATGTTGTGCACCTGGTGGGATTCGAACCCACGACCCACGGTTTAAAAGACCGTTGCCCATCGACTTTCGTCTACCAACCGAGCTCCAGATGCTTACCTAATTTATAAATCTTTTTGATTTATCTTTTTTCTAAGAACTTTTGTGGGGATTGACGGACTCGAACCGACATACTCCTAAGCTTCAATCAGGCGCTTGAACTCTATTCAGCTATATCCCCTTTTTATATAAAAACAAAAAATCCGAACTCTTTTCAGGTTCGGATTTTTTTATACTTAATCTTAGTAATTTCTTTACTTTAGAGTAAGGCATAGTTCCGAACCTTGGTTTTGTGACCAAAATTTAAAGGATTTACTATGTTTACTAAAGTTTCTCATGATTTCTAAAATTTTATATTGTTATATTATATTCTCTTTTTTTGTTTTGTTTAATTTTTTATTATATATAACAGAAAAAATGTCGTTTTTTTCTATTTTTGTTGTTTTCAGTTGTGCTTTACAATTCCTATTGCTATACACTAGACTTCTTCCCGAAGGTTTCCTACTGATTACGGTACAAAGATAAGGATGTTTTCTGAATAAAAAAATTATTTTTGATCTTTTTTTGATATTTCTTCTTTTAAATCTTTAAGAAGTTGTTTTGTCTCTACAATACATTCTGTAGCAGATTCTATTAGAGCTTCTTCAAAATCCGATTTGAAATTCTTTTTTATTTCTTTTAGTATAGAAATATTATCTTCTTCATTATCAATAAGTTCTCTAATTTTTAAAATACGATTATCTGTATCTAGTTTTTCTAATTCAGTTAAAATATTCATTTTTAATTTATTAAGCTGTCAATATCAATTTCATCTATAATTTCAACAGTATCAAATTCATGTCTTAGTGAATTTACTATTTCATCAATATCCATATTTGACCATAGTGTGCCTAAGTCAAAAACAACACCATCAATAGTTTCTACTGTCCATTCATAATCTCTTTGTAATTTTACAATAGATTTTTCGTCTCTATTTTGAATAAACAGGTAATAATTATCATCAATATTAAATTCCATTATATAGCTGTATTATTTAGCCATATGGCTGCTGCAATTGATGCAATAAATACTGATATTATACCAACTATTTTTAAAATGTTTATAATTGTGCTTTTTTTCATAATTTTTTTATTTTTTTTATTCCATCAATAATAGTCATTTTTTCAACAGTATCACCGCTTTCCCAGACTAATCTAGCAATAAGTGTTCCTGTGCTTTTTTTTAATAGTTCATTGCCTATTTCATGCATAAAGTAACCAGATCCTTCACCATAAATAGATATCTTATTTAATTCAATAAAACCATAAGAAAGAGTACCTTTGAATTCACATACTTCACATTCATTACTTTTTAATTTGATTTCGTTTGTTTCATAATCAAATTCAGGATTTCCAAACACTTTTTTATCAAAATTGCAGTAAAGGATTTTGAAATTTTCAAGTTTTTTTACTTTAAAGTTGTCTATGTTGTAACTAGTTTTTTTCATACATTTTTCATTTTAAATTGTTATAATTTTATAGAATTACAAAAATACAAAAATATTTCAAGATTAAAAAATTATTTTTAAAAATTATATATAGAATATGAAATTTATTACACTTTTTGAAAATTTTATTAATGAATATAGAAATAAAGATGTTTATTCAATAGTAAGACCTTTATTTAAGAATACTCCAGAATATGTATTTAAGGAATTATATTATTCTCATAATGGATTTTTTAAATCTGAATTTATAAAAATGGTGAATTATGAATCTGATATAGAAGATATTGAAACTGTTTTTTCTGATTTTATTAATATAAAATGGAAAAAACAAATAATTGAAGTTAATTTTGATGATTTTGATGATGATACTCAAGATTGGATGATTGAAAGAAAGATGGGTGAATTAATTGTAGATGTTCCGAATGATGAAGTAAGAACTATTCGTCAAAGAGATATTGCTGTACAAAATTATGGAAAAAACGAACCCGTCATTATTGTAAAAAAGCCTGGTGGTTATCATTTATATGAAGGTTGGCATAGAGCGATGGCGATTTTATCATTAGGTTCAGATGGTACTGAAAAATATGAAAATTGGAATAAAGTAAAAATAAACGCTTGGATTGGAAGTTAATTAAATTTTTATAATTCAAATGTATTAAATATTTTATCAAATTCGTCTCTACATATCCAACCATTCATATCTAATTGAAATCTTGTTGCTGCATAATGGTGATCTTGTAATGAAACTAAATTTGGAAAAGCAAATAACTCATCTTCAAGTTTAAAAACGATATATTTATCTGAAATAGTTTCAATAAATCCAAAATCACGTAACATGTTAAACAATTTATCTTTTTTGAATATGGCTTTCATAGTTGGAACTTTTTTAATTTCACATAATTCCCGTCTTTTTTTTATAAGATCAATTAATTCTTTTTCAAAGTTTTTATTAACATCTCGTGCTAATGGCAAAATATATATTTCAGTTTGATCAAGATAATCAGATATTTTTTGATTTGTATGTGTATCAAGATGTAAATCAGTTAGATTACTTATTCTATCAGCACATTTTAATATTTTTGCTTTTGTTGAACTGTTTTTTAATCTTTCCAAATATTCAATTTTAGTTTCTATTTTTTCGTTTCTTGTAACTTCTAAAACTAAATTAACTACTGCTGAACCATCGTCATCAATATTACGAATTTCGTCTAAATTACAATCAACTAGATCTTCAAAAAAATCATGCATCAACGAGGCTTTAAGCAAAATAGGATCGTTAAAGTATTTATAATCTAACAAAATACCAAGAGTAGCAAATGAATGTCTGAATTGATTTCCACCAACTTTACGACATATACTTATTAGTGCTGTTGCTTTTAAAATATATGGTGCAAGAACTAAACTTTTTAAAGCTGTTAGATTATTCATAATTTTATTTTTTTAAGTTCTTTTTGATTTTTCTCCATCCCATCCATCTTTCTCAGCAAAATATGGAAACATTTTATAAAAAATATTCCAAACTTTTTTTGATCTTTTTTTGCTTGGATATCTTACTTTATTTGCATTACTACCGCCTGATCCTACATATACTCCTTTATTATCTCTTGTTTCTTTAGCATTGTTTCTTGTTGTACGAGAAGTAACAGAATTGTATATTTTTAATCTTTCTTCTGTTGTTATTTTATAATATTCATCACTGCTTAATTTTAATTCAAGCACCAATTTTTTCATTTCAATAAAAGCGTTATATCTTTCAAAGCCAACTCCTTCTTTACAAACAGAATGGGATTGTATTTTTTTATCCAAGCGAGTAATAATATCTTCAGTTATACGACTACTTGTATAATAACTATCATATTTATGTATTAATGATCTTAATCTGCCTAATTTTTTATCAGTTTTCATTGCTTGATATTTTATTTAACTTTTTCATTCTATCTTCTTTGATTTTGATCATTTGATATTTTTGAATATTTACTATTGAGATACCATAAATAAATGGAACTTCCACTTTATCTCTAGTAAAAAATCCAATTTGAATTTCAAAATCATCATCATTTAATTTGTCAAATATTTTAGGTAATTCTATGACTTGCTTAAATTCCCCCAATATATTTGCTGTTTATATGTTGATTGTTTTGATCCATATTTGATCCTATTTGAATTTGGCTCAACTTCATATACAACTTTTATATTTTTTTCTAAAATATTTGTTTTGCATAGTATAAAGCAAAGACAAGAACAAATTGATCCTTTTCTAGAATAATTTTTTGGTTTACCATTGCCATTTGAAGCTTTTGAAATGAAACAAGGGCTCATAATTTTTTTGATATTTCTCATGGCGCAAAGATAAGAATACTTTGTTAAAAATACAAATTAAATTTTTTAAATTTTGTTTAGAAAATCCTCTCTAATCTTTATTTTTGATTTGATACATTCAATTTCTTTTTCATTATTATCATATGATAATTCGTCATATAAATCATCTAAAGAACTTATAATATTTTCTATTAAAGAAACTTTTGCACTTTTTCCAATTCTAATTTTCATAATTATTTATGCATTAAATATTTAACAATTCTTTCCCAATCAGGAAATTTTTGAGAATCAAATTTTATCCATTCTCCTTCGAAATTTGATTGACCAGCACCATCAGTATCGTCAATTAAATAATCCCCTTTTAAAAGTGATTTGTCCCCACACATTATAGTTTGTTTAAGAAAATTAAATCCTAAATGATCCCAAACCCATTGAGCTTTCTCAGTAAAACTATTAACATTAATGAATGATGGACGGGTTAAAATCCAGATATCATATTTTTCTTGAAGAATTTTTAAAGATGAAATTGCATCTGATATTTCTTCTAATCTTAGAAAGAATCCCCATTGTGCTTGAGGATATCTTTGTGTTGGTTTTTCAATAAGTGATTCTTGATGTGCTTTTTGAAAATTACACAATACACCATCCATATCAACATATAATCTTGGTTTTTTCATTCAATCATTTTTATTTTTATACCTTGTTTATTTCTTTCTTCAATGTCGGTTTGTATTTCTAATTTATTTTTGTCAGAATATGAAAGACCTTTGACTTCTATACTTTTCAAAAATACTTTCAATTTTTTTTCATCTAATTTAAAATTATTTTTTTCTGAATAGTTTTCAATTTCTCGTTTTACATTATCAATATTAAACCAACAAGTATAACATCCATCGTCAATTTGTCTGCTTGTTATATCTTCATCATAAGATGAAATTGTAAAATATTTTAATGCATATCCCCAATCAATAAATAATAATAATTTTTTCTTTTTAAGATTTTTTCTTAGTACTATTTTCATTTGTTTTTTAATTGCATTTTATCCAATTACACACAAAAGATTGTGGTATTCTTTTAAATAATTGAGTTTCGGTCATTGTATCACACTTAAATCTTTGTATAGTACAAGTTATTGATGCCCATAAACATAAACTAATAAATAAAATTGCTAATATTAATTTTAATTTTTCTGTAAGTTTCATCTGTTTTTTTTTATAAGTGATGTATTTAACTTTTAATCACATCAGTAAATACTGTTGTATTGTTGTAACAATCTTTTATTTTTATAAAGATAATAAAAATAATTGAAATAAAAAAATTAATAGTTACTTAATTCTCTGTCTGTGTCCCTTTTAATATCCTTTTCTTTTATTGACATACTTTTATCATGTAATTTTTTACCTTTTGCAATAAATATCGTAACTTTACAAAAACCTCGCTTATTGATAAACATATTTAATGGTACTATTGTAAGACCTTTTTCTTTTATTTTTGCTTTAATTTTTTTCAATTCTTTTTTAGTAAGCAATAATTTTCTTGGTCGTTTAGGCTCATGATTAAATTGATTGCTGAATTCATATTCAGCAATATATGAGTTTGTTAAAAATAATTCTTTGCCAATAAATACACAAAAACTATCAATAATTGACGCTTTTCCTTTTCTAATTGATTTTATTTCGCTGCCAAATAATTGAATGCCTGCACGGTATTCATCAAGTAATTCAAATTCATAATTTGCTTTTTTATTCTTTATTATCATTTGTGTTTGCTTTTTAAATTAATAATTTAATTCTTTTAATCTTTCTAATTTTTGCATTCTATCTTTCTTAATATCAATTATCTCAACCTGAGTTATATCAAAACTCATATATTCATAATACATATATTTTGTTTTTAATTTAACAAAAATCCTGTTTGGGTTATTTTTCATCTTATAAAAAGACTCATAATCAAAATGTAAACAATTTTTGTAAATTGGTTCAATTTTCTCACATTCAAATACGTAATTATTAATTTTTACTTTCACTATTGTGTTTGTTTTTAAATTCTTCTAATAATTCAAGTACATCAGTTAATTCTTGAAGTTTATTTTTGTTTAATTGAAATACACTATCATATATTTCTCTTTCTCTTTCTGACATTGATTCAAGTTTTGTTAAATCAATAAAATCTTCTATTTTAACCTCTTTTTTCATTTATTTTTTCAAGTTTTAATTTTCTTTCTTTTTTAATATCAATAAAATAATCATATAGATAAAATTCTGTTCCAAATTTAATATTATATATGCGCACATTTTCATTTTCAGTAGATAGATATACATCATTGTCGTATATTATATTTATTATATAATATGATCCTTTTTTATGAATATGATAACCGCCAATACTATTAATATAACCATGATTATTATACATATCTTTTATACATAATAATTTTTCACCTTCTTTTATCATTTATCTTTTCAAGTTTTAATTTTCTCAATTCTTTTATATTATAAAAATAATCACTCCAATAATAACACTTTCCATTTTCACCAATAATGCTTAACATTTCTAATCCTGTTAAACCATTTTTATCTACTACTTGATGACTAACATCTATTACCATATAAGTTTTATTAATAATAATATTGGAATCACTATCTTTTTCTAACCCATTAACTTTTTTTGGAAATGTTTTACAGGTAACATAATCACCACGTTTTCTCATTTCATTAAAATTTTACCTTTATTTGGAAATATATAATTTTTTTCTATTTCTTTAAAAACTTGATCAACTGTTGGATGACATTTATATAAATTAGGATCTGGATCAATATCTTGCCCAATAGTTTCTACTCTTTCTAAACAAAATGCTACGGGTGCCATTTTCATATGAGTTCCATTATGCCTAATATTATATTTCATATCTGATGCACACAATAGTTTGCATTCTCCTGAGATATAAGAGTACTTATAATCTTGTGTGCCGTTTCTATATGGCGCTCTTAATTTGTAATCAACCGAACTCCCTAGTTGAATAATATAGGTATTAGTTGTGCCTGCAAGATGTAATATACCAGAATCCATTGTAATAATTAGTGATGCTTTATTTAAAACATGCCAAGTTTGATGTATATTTATTTTATTTACTAAATTTAACCCACATTTAATATTTAATTCATATACAGGTTTTTTTATTTCATAAGTTCCTATTTCACTTGAATTTTTACCAACAATAACAATTGGAACACCAAGAATATTCAATTTATCTATTAATTCTTGCCATCTTTCTTTTTCCCAAGTTCTTGATGGCCAAGTTTTTGATGGATGTATCACCATATAATTTTCTGGCAATTCATCAATTAATTCATAAGGATCTGGGTAAAATTTTATTTCCATTTCTTCTGGTAATAATTGAAAACCTGAACTTATTGCGTGTAATTGCCTAATATCTGTTCTTGTGTGTACAAATTTGTCAACTTTAAATGATTCTATTAATGTGTCACCTTCTTCAATATTATAATTGTTTGATAACGTAATATATGGATAATTTTTTAATAATTCTGGTTGATATGTAAACACATGAATATTTTTATCATATACTTCACTAAGTTTTTTTATAGTGGGTATAGAACATAAGGTGTCACCAATACTATTTGAACCGATTAATACTAATATTTTATTCATTTAAATTATAAAAATTATTTCTCTAATAGTTTAATAAACATATCTAAAAATAATTCATTTTTCTCCACACATTTTTCCGTAGTTTTCATGAACCAGGTATAATTTGGTTCAAGGTATATACTTTCTATTTCATTACCATTTGTATCTTCTATTTTAAGACAACGAACACCATTATCAACTAAATGTTTTATTATATCCGTATTAGTTTTTATATTTTCTTTTTTAATTAACGAATACCTCTTTGGTGTAGTATTGCTAAAAGAAAATATTATATTTTTATAATGAAATGATTTATCAGGATTATTACTATAAGAAGATAACATTGCGGATAATGTGGATTTAGGAGTTTTACCATTTGTTTCTATTTCAATTCCATTAGCGAATATTTCATTATAAATTTCTGATGTTGATAAATTATCTTTTTCTTTTAATATTGCTATTGCAGCGTCTTTTATTTTCATTTTCATATTGAGATTTTATTTTATATATAATATAAATTTGATAAAGTTTGCTAATATTTGCTAATTTTATAAATAAAAGCAAACTTTATCAATTAATTATAATTGTAAAAATAAAAATATCACTTTAATAAGAATTAGATATGATGAAAATATTTAGATAAACTTTCTTTTTTGAATAGTATATAAATTTTATGCCAAATCAAGAACTAGATAACGAATATATTAAATCTAAAATTGAAGAAGTCTTAAAAATTGCCCATGCGGATAAACGCAAATGGAGATTAAAAGATTTTCCTGATAGACTTCAATTTTCCTGCCCAATTTGTGGAGACTCCCAAAAGTCACCAGGCCAGAAACTTAGAGGAGTACTTTATAAAAAAAATATGCAATTTATATGTTTCAACGAGAGTGGATGTAATCGGAGTTTCTTAAATTTATTAAAAACTTTCAATGTTGAAATTGATCTTCAAAAGAAAATGGACATTTATAATTATATTGATACAAATATTCATTTTTCAAAAAACGAAGATACATTTATTCTTCAGAAACTTGATAAACTTATTGATATAGATTTTCTTACAGAGTTTTTAAATAATCATCCTGAAACACAATTTTCTAATTTTTCACCAATTAAAATTAACTCCGCACAATATCAATATCTTAAGTATGATAGATTGATTAATAATTTTGATGATATATATCAAGCAGATTTTATTATTACTCCTAAATGGACGGAAAAGGTTATTGTAATGCTAAATAAATCAGGTAAAAAGGTTTTAGGACTTCAAACTAGAAATTTAAAACCTGGAGATAAAAGAATATTCAAAATATTCAATTTTGAAAAATTATATAATATGGTTCATCCAGATGATCCGTTAGATGAGATTGAAGCAATTTCTTATAATAAAATATCAAATTTCTTTAACATATTAAATGTGAACTGGGATAAACCTGTGACTGTTTTTGAAGGTTATTTAGATTCAATTTTTATGAATATAAATTCAGAAAATAATTCTATTGGAGCAATTGGTCTTAATTCCATTGACGATATGTCTTTTTTAATGTCTGAGGATTTAAATATTCAATTTTTTTTTGATCAAGACAACATAGGTGTTCGTAAATCGGTGAGTATGATAGAAAAGGGTCATAAAGTGTTTTTATGGCAAAAATTAATTGAAGATTTAATAAAAAATAAAATAGATAAATACAAAGCTAAAAATTATTTATTAAAAATTAAAGATTTAAATAAATTGGTACAGGAAATAAATAATTTGGAAATTTTTAAAAAAATAAATTTACAAAAATATTTTTCTAATGATATATTTGATAAGTTTTATTTAGATTATACATTATACCCAAAAAATGGTAAAAAATGAAATTATGCCTAAACAATTTACAAAAGAGATAGTATTATCTAAATTGAAAAATCTACATTTAGATAAGTATGATTATTCTATGTTAGAATTCAAAAATACTAATTCAAAAGTTAAAATTATATGTAAAAAACATGGAGTGTTTGAACAAAAATTGATTAAACATTTAAATGGACAGGGCTGTCCTAAATGTTATAATAGAAATAAAACTGTGAATGACGTTAAAAATCATTTTAGTATAAAACATAATGGCAAATATGACTATTCTTTATTTGTAGAATATATAAATAGAAATCAAAAAATTGATATTATATGTCCAGAACATGGAATATTTAGTCAAAAAGTTGGCAACCATTTAGATGGAAAAAGCTGTCCTAAATGTTCTAAAGTTTATAGACCAAGCACTGAGGATTTTATAAAAAAATGTAAAGATATAAATGAAGATTTATATGATTATTCATTAGTTGAATATGTTAATTGTAAAACAAATATTAAAATAATATGTAGAGAGCATGGTATCTTTGAACAAACTCCTAGCAATCATTTAAAAGGTCAAAATTGTCCGTTTTGTGCTGGAAATAAAATGTCAACTGAATATTTTATTAAGAAATCTAAAGAAGTTCATAATAACAAATATAATTATGAAAAAAGTATATTTATTGATGCTAAAACTAAAGTTATTATAACGTGTCCTGAACATGGAGATTTTGAGCAATCACATCATTCACATTTAATTGGATTTGGATGTTCGATCTGTTCTGGAATGAAAAAATTAACGAATGAAGAATTTATTAAAAGATCAAAAAATATAAATGGCGATAAATATGATTATTCATTAGTCGATTATTTTAATGGAAAATCTAAGATAAAATTAATTTGTTTAATACATGGTGTATTTGAGCAAAGCCCTAGTTTACATATAAGCCATAAGCAAGGCTGTCCAAAGTGTGCAGGCCGACATAAAACAACAGAAGATTTTATAAAATTATCAAAAGAAATTAATGGTGATAAATATAATTATGATAAAACAATTTTTATTAATTTTAATACCAAAGTTATTATAACTTGTAAAAAACACGGTGATTTTGAACAAACTCCTGCTCATCATTTAAATGGACAAAGTTGCCCAATATGTAATTTATCAAAAGGTGAGAATAAAATTAAACAATTTTTAGAAAAATTTAATATAAAATTTAATAGGCAAAAAACGTTTGATGGTTGCGAATATAAAAAGAAATTACAATTTGATTTTTATTTACCTGATTATAATATTTGTATTGAATATGATGGAATACAACATTTTAAACCAATTGATTTTTTTGGTGGTGAAAAATCATTTAGTGAATGTAAAGAAAAAGATAATATGAAAACAGACTATTGTGCTGAAAATAATATAAGCCTTATAAGAATACCATATTATGACAATGTTGATAATTATATGAATTTGATTAAAAATTATAAAAATTATAAAAAGAAATGAAGCATTTACAATTAATAGCATCGCATCAAACATTAGAAAAATATATAAAAGAACATAATAATCTTAAATTAGATAAATTTATAAATTTATATACTTATCCGGAATTTCAAAATAATATTATTGAATCATTTGATAAATTATATTTTAATACAGAATATAAAATTTATGATTATATTTTTAATGACGAATATTCAAATTATAAAAATCATAATGGATATCAAATATTTTTTGAAACTGATTCTAAAACAGAATATAGAATAGATTTAATACCAGTTATTAATTATAATAAAAATATAAATTCAGATTTTGTTTGGAGTTTATCATTTACATTAAAAAAATATGATATAAATTCAGAAGATTATGAAAAACTCACCGAATTATATGAAGAAAAAGAGGTTTTAATAAGAGTTGGTGATATTTTAAATCAATTAGATATTGAGAAATATTTTGTTATTGGTAAAACAATAGACCCTAGGAAATTAAATTTATATAAAAATGTTTTACTTTATGTTTTTAAAAATTACAATATAGATTTTAATTACTGTGAGGGAATGATAGATAATAAAGGATTGTATGCTTGGATTTAATAAATAATAAAAAAAAATTATAAAAATAAATAATGACAACGTATAATGATTGGTTGATTAATGATGATTTTTTTTATGATATAACAAGTAGTTATGATCAAAATCAAGTTTTTGCTGATCCGCTTGATGCTCCTTTGTCAGATGAGGAAATCCTAGATAGAATGGATATTAAAGTTATTGAGCAATATTTAAGAAGACGAAAATTAGAAAAATTAGAAAAAGATTTAAAATGATAACAGGACCACCAAATTCAACTACACATCATACAACAAGGGTTCCGTATTGTGAAATATGCAATAAATACGGAAATTATTATGATAATCTTAATACTAATTGCTATTCACTAATAAAAGATGGTAATAGTTGGCATATTCTTTGTGATAAACACAAAAAAGAATATGATGTAAAATACAATATGAAATTGAGGAAAGAAAAATTGGAAAAAATAAATAATTATTATGGTTTGGGGTGTTGATGGTGGAATTGTAGATGAAAAAAGATTGAAACCATTAGGTTTAATATGTGATGGAGGAGGAACAAATAAAAAAGGTGAAATGACCTGGCATGTTTCTGATAATAAAGATTTTGATGTGTATTTGATAAGAAATGATTTTGATAATGTGGAAAAAATTTATGAAAAATTCAAAAAAACATTAAGAAGAGATAAACTAAAAAAGATAAATGGAGCAATTTAAACATAAATATAATATTGGTGCTAGAATAAGATATAAACATCATTTTAGTAATAATTCACAAGAATTATATGTAATTAAAGATGTTTGTTGTGAAGAAAAAAACAATTATTGTTATTATGAAGTAATAGGACTTGCGGTTGCCAACGAACTGACTCCATTTATAGATTGTAAGTTGCTAGAAGATAATACAGAATCATTTCAAGAAATAAGAAAAGAAAAACTGAAAAAGATAAATAATATATATCAGTATGAAAGTAAGACCATTTTATGAATTAACTTGGAAAAACTCTAAAGATAGAGAAAATTATGAACGTCAAGGTAATTTTGATACTATTGCGTCATTTGAGATGTGGGGAACATGTAATGGAAAATCAATGAATATTAAAAAAAATACGCCTATTCATATTGCATCGGTTGAAACAAGAGACACAAATCCTAATTTTTATCTTGTTATTATAGAAAAAGAAAAAGATGTCATCAAAACTCAATTAGATGAACAACAATTATTAAATTTAGGTTTTACAAAAATATAGTTAAAACTATAATAGAAATCCATAAAAGGCAATCTAAATAAAATAAAAATGCATTAAATTCCCCATAGTTATATGTGATAGGAAATAATTTTCTCCAATTAAAATTGTTCATTTTGATTTATTTTGTTTAATTTTCTTTTTCTTTCTTCTTTAATATCATTAAATATATATTTTATATCTTCTTTAAAATTTTCCAATTTTAAAAGTTTTAATTCTGACTTATCAAATGCATTTATTATTGTTAAATATGTACTAACTTTTCTTAACGAAATTGTATTGGAGCATTCATCAAGTATGAAAGGATATTTTTTAGCTATATTAAATTGTTCTGTTGTCATAATGAAAATATTGAATTTAATACAGATAATCTCTTATTAATAGTTGGTAAACCAATTGGTTCCAAGAATCTATTAACAATTTGTAATACTGTTAAGTCAAATTGCTCATCATAGTCAATTTTAACACCTTCTTTTTCACAAATTTCATAAGGGTGCATTGATCTCATATAAGCAAAGACATTATTTTTAGGATGATTACAATAATAATATTTTATTCTACCACCTCTGATATTATCATATTTAGTTTTATATTCTGAATTTTTATTTAGCAAATAATTATGTAAAGCTGCTGCTTTAACTCCAAAGTGAGCACCTTTAACAGTCACAACATCAGTAACATCATCTATAACTTTTGCTGTATAATTTGAGCAACTTGTAGTCATGGATACTTCTTCAATATCTGCCATCATAAATTGCTTTTTAAGGTCTTTAACTAATAAAAGTATCTTTCTAATGTTTAGATTATCAGGATTTGCAAAAATATATTTTAAGAATTCAAAAATATTTTCTCTAACAAATGGCGGAGTTGATGATTTAACAATTTCAACACCTTTTGGATAAAAATAACTTAAGTTTTCGTAGAAAATACCATCTTCATAAACTACATTGTTAATATAATTCTTTTTTTGTATATGAAGAGCCGAACGATTAATTGTTTCAAGTTCAAAGTCATGAATGTTTTTAACACCAAATTTAGCGGCATATTCATCAAGGTATTGTGTAAATAATTTTTTAACTATTACTCTATCAAGGTGTAATATAAAATCTAAAGTGTCTCCTTTATATTCACAAGATTCTACCATTGGCGTAAAAGAAATATAAAGAGAGTTATGAACTAATATATTATTACCAATAAATGTATGTGTTTCGTCATCTACTTCAATATCATAAACATATTCATCTTCAAATTCTCCTATCATTTCACATGATTCTATTTCATCAAAATAGTATTCAATTTCATTTATCATTTTTTAATTCTTTAATTTTTGTTAAAATATCTTGAATTGACATTCCTTTAGTTTCCCAAATAACAATTGTGTCAATATTAAAATCTTTTTTTAAGAGTTCTATTCTTTCTTTATCATCATCCCAAATTTGTTGTGTAGTTTTTTTATCTCCTTTAAATGAAAATGGAATATCATCTGCTTTATATATTTTAGGATTTCCGTGCCAAACATTACCGTAATATTCTATGCAAATTTTTATATCTTCTATATAATAATCTAAAAAAACATATCTACCATTTGACAGCATTTTACCAAATTCAAATCCGTCTTTTTTATAATAATATGTTTTATATTTTTTACCTAAAATTAAATCTATTCTATCAAAAACTTCACCTGAAATTTTTGACGGTAAATAAATATTATTATGTATTTTATTTATATACAATTCTTCACCTTTTTCTTTACCATATTTTTTGATAAAGTGATCTAATGTCACTTTTTTATTTTTACATAATGTTATCCAATATTCTAATCCATATTTATTTATAACATATTCTTTTGATTTTGTCTCTTTCTGCTTATTAATATATTCATCCCATATTTTAACTCCATCATCTTCTCCATGCCTGTCAATTAAATTTGATAGTGTTATGGATCTACTTTTATTATAATCATTAAAATTATCTATTGTCCAATTATGAGTTTTATTTTTATATTCAAAACTATTAGTGTATGACTGTTTAGAGACATAAGAATCCCATTTTTCTAATCCATCATTTTCCCCATATTTTTTAATAAAATTATCTTTTGTTACTCTATAATTTTCATCTTTATATTTCTTGCCTATTTCTTTTGGTATATCAAATGCATATTCTGTAATATCATTCATTTTATTAAATACTCGTGATTTATTCATTTCTTGATATTCTGGAAATTCTTTTGTTAAACAATCTTCACATACACATAAATAATAATCTTTATCATATATTGTTTTTGTTGATAAATAAGATTTTTTTAATGGTACTAAATTATATTCACGAGTAACACTAAATGTTGAATCATAATAATATATTGGTCCATCACAATATTTACATCTTTTATGATTTTTAAAATTGTCTTTTAAAATTTTATCATAACTTTCTTTGGTTTTATTTTTAATAAACCAAGACACCCAAGTTTTATTGTATTGAGAATTATTTTTCCTTTTTGTCATATGGTGATACTTTTATCTCTATATATAAATGTAAATATTTCATTTTTTTCTAATAGATAATATTTTATCTGTTTTTAAAATTTCGGATGGCTTGAGTTCTAATTTTTTACCGTCTCTAAATACTATCATAGAGTGATCATTTGTAACTATAATTTCTTCACCTGATTTAGTTTTGAGTTTCCATTTTGATTTAGATACTTTATGTTTTATGATCCTTTTAACAGTTGCATAATAAAGTTTTTTATTTTCATCCCAATTTAAAACTTTTTCTTCGCAATTAACAGATTCGTGCCCTTTTAATGTTATACCAGCAGAACCAGTATTTATATTTTTTTCATATAAATGTTCTATTGTAAAATCTCCATTATTTGTATTTATAATAGTATTAAAAGCCACAGAATCTGTATCACCATAAATAGTTATAGGGGAATCAGTTGATATTTTTTTAATATTAGAAAAATCGTGTATGTTTCTGCGATATAAGACATTATAACCAGCAAGTTCTTGCTTATCTTCTTTTAAATCATATTTCATTATGTTTAATTTAGATAATAAATCATCAATAGAAGGATGTGAATAATGAATATTTTCACCTTCTCTATTTAATAAGAAAAATTTACCATCTTTTTCAGCAACATATTCAATCCCAAGTTTTTTGTGTGATTCAATATCTAAATGCCATTCTGTATAGAAATAATGTTCTATTTTCTTTAACATATATTGGATCACATCACGACCCATAGCCGTGATAGCATTTGCTATATGTGAATTTGATAATACGAATTTTGGGTGTGCGAAGGCACCGTATGTGCCGTTAATAACAAGTTTTAGAGCAAGTTGCATTGCTTTGGCTCTATCGTAATCTGCTTGGGTTTCGTCTATTTTTTTCTTTAATTCTGATACTTTTTCTCTTTTTTCTGCAGCAGTCATCTATAAAATTTCTTTTCTTTTTATAGACGTTTATTTAGAATTGGTTTAAATTAAACAAGATTTAAATATATTAAAACCTTATCTAGATGAAATGCAACATAATATGAAAATATAGCAACAGGTACAAGTAATGCTATTAATATTCTAAACATTATTATATCATTTGTGATAGTGTTTATATCTAAATTATTTGATTTCATTTTTCTATTTCATTAAGACCTATTTTCATTCCAAGATTAAATGCTTCTTCAGATGTTAATGAATCTTTTTCTGCTATACTACCAAATATTGGATGTTTACACATAAATAAAGTTTCTACCCTTAATCTAGTGTCATCATTGTGATATCCAGCATAATATCCGAGATTATATTTAGCCATTTGAATAGCAGTCATGTTAGATGTAGGATCTATATTTTTTTCGATAAATCTAACATAATCATATAAATATTGATCAGCATCGTGTTGATCTGTTATTTTCATTGCTGGATCTAAACATTCTCCATAAGTTAAACTTTCTTTGTTTTCAGGATTAAATTTTGTCATTTTGTTATTATTAATTCGTTTTTGAATATTCTATTTTTGCCATCATATTTATAAATTGTAAAATCTTTATATAAATCTCGTATAAATGTGCAATCTTCATATGATAGTGTAAATTTTCCTTTTAGTTTTTTTATTTCATCATACAATTCAATGTGAAATTGCCTTGAATAATTTTCACACCCTGAATATAAAAATTCTTTCTTAAAATATGGTGGATCTAAATAAAAAAATGTTTTTTCTGAGTCGTATAATTTGAAAATTTCTTTATAATCTAAATGATGAACTTTATCAGCATAAATTTTTAAATTGTAATTATTTATATCATTATAAATTAATTTTTTAGGAGACTTATCAATATCTTTTAATCTTTCTTCAATTAAATAACATGCAACAGAAAAAGAGCCAGCGAATGGCTCTACATAAATTTCTATGTTATTTGGAATATGTTGTGAGATAAATTCTTCGTATAATTTCTTTTGTTTTTGCCCGTAAAATTTCATTTCATTAAATTTAACCATTCATTAAATAATTGTTTGGCTGTTGATTCGCTATCATTTAAAAGTTCTTTAAATGTATCAAATACTTTACCATCTTTATGTAATCTATGACTTATTGTATTAATTATTTCTAAATTATTATTACTTATTTTAATTTTTTTACTATTTATGAATTTTTTTGTAGGCTCTACTTCATGATAAAAAATGTCATATTCGTCAAAATCTCCACCAAATAACCTGAAACCACTATCACTCAATAATTTTAAATATGTAGAAGCATCACTCATTGACGCAGAGTTAATATTAGTTACATTATTTGGTAAAAATACGGAAAATTCAATAGTTTCTCTACCATAACTAGTATTTTCGTTATATGGTAATTTATTATAAATATCTTGCACTTTTTCTTGTTCATCTTCTGATAAATCATCATATTTAATATCGTTTTCATCGTTATAATTTTCTATAAAATTATCCCAATCTTTTTTACATATATTAACTCTATATTCTTGAAAATTAGTTTCATCTGGCAATACCAAACCTTGACCATGAAGCCATTTTCCAGGACCAATGGTCATAATACCAAGTTCATATTCGCTTAATAAATCAATAACTTTTGATCCTAATTCATAATCTATTTTTTTATTTCCAGTATATGTGACTTTTTTTTCACCTGAAAATCCAGGTGTCCAATTTTCCATATCTGAAAAATTTTTAGTTTGTATTTCTTCTGTAAATTTTTTAACTTTCATATTAATGTTTTTTCTTTTTGTATCGGGTATATAAAAAACCGATAAATGGTATAAGCAACGAAGATAATAAATATTGCCAATTTTTTATAATAAATTTAGTTATTTTTTGAAAAAAAGTTTCATTAGAATAAACATAAATAAGACCATCATAAACTTGATAACTTTTACTTTTATTTTCATATATAACATCCACTATAAGAGATAGTTTATTTTTACCTTTATTTAATGGCGTTATATCCCACGTCCATCTTGTGTAATCACCAATTTCTAAAAATTGCTCAGCATTTGTTTTCGATGTAATAATAAAATTTATTCCGTTTGATGAATCTACTAATCTTGCTCTCATAACTGGCGCAATTCTAATAGTATCCGTATGTAAATTATTATCTTTGAATGTTTTTATATCTGCTATTATAGTTTTTATATCAACACCTTTAGATATTGTCATATTTACTTCAGTTATAACTCCAATTATCATAGTATCTTGAATAACATAGTTTATACTACCTTTATCAAATCCTGGTGATTTAGAAATTGTTGCTGGTTTTATATTTGATTTAACTTTTTTAACAACTGGAATATCTTTTTTTACTTCTGATTGATTAATTGATATTTTTGTTAATATAGATTTAGGTTTAGATTCAGGCTTTGGTTCAGGCTTTGGTTCAGGCTTTGGTTCAGGCTTTGGTTCAGTCTTTTGTTGATAAAATTCTATTGATACTGATTTTTTAATTGGTATTTTACTGGTATTACAAGAATATGCTAAAAATATTAAAATAATAAATAGTATTTTTTTCATTTTAGATGTTATATTTTTTTATTGCTAACATTTTTACATAAAACATAATCACCAACTTGAGGCTCGCCTTCGTTTACTGATTCAAATATTTTAAATTTAGTTATCACACAATATATATAAAAACCAAAAATTGAGAATTTAAAAATAATATATACAACATATGGAAAATTTAGGAATTATAAAACAAGCAAAATCTGATATATTTAAGGCGATGCACCCTATTATTACTTTTTATATAAATAAAGGTGCTAAACCTGTATCACTTAGGAAATATTATAAGAATAGTAAGAGATTTTCTGATCTTTTAAGCGATATAAATAATAAGGGTGTTAATTTAGTTAAAGATGAAAAAGAATATGAAAAGTTGGTGAGAGAAATACTAAATGAGATTTTAGATGATTTTATTGCCAATGATAAGGATAAAGAATATAAAAATAAACAAGAAAATAAAATGAAACATATTAAAGAATTTAATTCATATAATGAAAGTTTATTAGCTGAAGTTGGTAAGTTTTTAGTTTGTGCATATTTAGTTTATGAATTTTTATTATGGGTAGCTAAAAAACAAATTAATAAATCAAAGAACGATAGAGATAGAAAAAGTATAACAAGTTTATTAACAGGATTGAAGAACATGAACAATGTACCAATTTCAGATTTTTCTGATAGATTTGTAATGAATGTTAATAATGCTGATGGCGGCACTACTAATATAAGAGTGTTAAAAAATGAAAAAGAAATACTCATTTTTAGCAAAAATTATCAAAATGAAATTAGAATTAAATTAGAAGATGACGAATATAGTAATTTATTAAAAATAATAAAAAAATAAGAATATGAATGAAATATTAAATATAACAAAATTTACAGAGTGGTCGTCACTAAAAGAATTTCAAATACCTAATGTTAAATTAGATGAATTTTTCTATAATATTAAATTGGCAGGGCCAAAATATACTAAAATTCTTGTTGAGTATTATAAAAGTTATGAACAATATATTGACTTGATTGATAAAAAGAAACATCAATACAAAGTTAATGATTTGACTGGTGATATTCTTGGTACAGAGAGAGTAGTATTTAGATCATTTATTTTTGATAAAGAAGATATTGAAAATATTAGAGAAAATTTAGTGACTTATGCATTATCAGAGTTTTATCGTGAAATTCCGGATTCATTAGATGTTTTTGGCATAAAATTAAAACCATTGACTTATATTAATAAAGACGCGGTTAAATTTACATTTCAACAGACTATAACTTTTGATACAACATTAAATGTTATTTCAACATTAGGTGAGATGACATATGAGAACGAGTATAATGGCTATTATATTTGGTCAGATAAGAAAAAATAAATAAATAGTATGAAATATTTAAAAAAATATGAAATTTTTTCAAAGTATAAAAAAATTACTAATTCAACATATTGGACAGATGATGAAATAAAAGAATTAGAAAAACTTAATTTCTACAAAAAAAATATTGGTTCTAAATCGCCAAAATATTATCATTCATTGGATTCTGTTGTTGATATAGCAGTTAAAAAAATAAAAGATGAAGGTGCTTTTTTTTATAAAAAAGAAATAAATATAAATGGTAAAAAAACTATTGAAAAATTTAATTCTTTTACAGAATTATTAAAACATGTAAATAAAAATAAAGAAAAGTTAAAAGTATAATGGGAATCATAAAAACACGTGCTGAATATGATAAAATGAAAATTGATATTTTAAAAAAAATTGATAATTTTATTTATGATTATAATGAATTTACTAGAAAAACAAATTCTAAATATTGGAGAGTTTGCGGTGAATTAAGTGCGGAATTAAATAATATTAAAGGAGAAATTCCAAGATTTAAACCATTAACTAGTAAAGAATTATCACAATCATGGATTAGAGATGAAATTTTGACTGATGAAGAAAAAATTGAATATGAAAATATAATAAAATATAATTTATGAAGTATTTAAAAGAATATAATAATTGGATAACTGATGTGACTGATAAGAATGTTGTTGTTAATTATGGTGATAAAAAACCAAAATTATCTGATGTTGTGATTGATACAATAAAATTTATTGAAGATAATTTTGATAATATTAATCCTGGTATAAATAGTACAAACGAATCTAGTGTTGGGTTTAAATATGGATTGAATTTTAGTAAAATATATATTGGTTGTGAAACAAGAGATAACGGCTATAAAATTCCATATATATGTTTTAATTACCATGATGCTAATAATGCTAATTCTAATTATTCTATTGATATCACAGAAGATGATTATGAATATTTAAAAAAATATTTTTATAAAATATATAGAATATTTAGAAAAAAGGAACAGGAAAAAGATGAGGAAGAATATAAAAAAGAGTTACAAAAGATAGAAAACAAAAAAATAAAAAAAGATATAAATAAATATAATTTATGAAAATTGAAAAATTCAACGAAAAAATAGCATCTAAAGATGATAAGGAACTTAGTGAGTTTATAGAACTTGTTATTAATAAATTTTATCCTGATGATGATTTAGGAAATATGGGATCATATGAAGCTAAACTTGGTATATCTGGTGTAAAAAAATTTATAAGATCAAGTTTTTATTTTATGGCTATTGATGAAGATGAATTAAAAATAATGCAAAGTGTATCTGATTATTTTAAAAAATTTGATAGTTCAGCAAAAATTGTTATTAGAAGTTTTTCAGAAGATAAAGATATGGTAGAATGTTTAATAGATGTTAATTTATTAGCATATAGTAAAATATTTAAAGATCTAATTATTTTAAAAAATACTAAAAAATATAATATATGATAACAAAATTTAAATTATATGAAAAACATAAGACAAATAAATATCATCTTGATGATTTTGTTATTGTTAACAATACTAAATTAAATAATCGTTTAGTAATAATAAGTGAAATATCAATAAAATATGATGATATATATTATCTTGTATGGAATGCAGATAGTGAGATGGACGATGAACAATTTACCATTAAAGAAGGTGATATAGTTAAAAAAATGCCATCATATAAGGATGGTGATTATTTAATAATAAAAGATTATCATACCCACAAGCCTACACCCATGATATGTAATGGTGATATTTGTGATTGGTTTATTGGAATGCGTAGTTTTAAAGATAAAGAATGGATCACAGAACCGTATTCTAATATAATTAGAAAAATGAATAAAAAAGATTTAGAAACATATAAAGATATTATTGAAAGATATGAAATAGAAAATAGAAAAGAAAAATATAATATATGAAAAATATAAAAAAATTTGAAGAATATAAATTTGAGTATGATGATGATATTGCTACTGAATATACTAAATTAATTGTTTCAAAATATATAGATAAAAAAAATGAAGAAACATTAGAATCTGTGTATTATGATGTTGTTAAAGGAGATGATTTAGATGAGGATCAAGCTTATATTATAAAAAATACAATGCAGGTTTATCTTTATAATTTATATTTAGAATCTAAAGATATTAAAACAATTATAGGTATAGAAGCAAATAAATATAATATATGAAAATACAAAAATTCAATGAAAATTTAGAATATAAATATTGTTATTTTCTTACTATTCATGAAAATTTTGATGAAAATTATATATTTGATTCAGAAAAAGACATATGTAATTTTATGATAAATTACATATATTCATTTTTTAAAAGTCACGAAAATGTATTAGTAGAAATTGAAGAAGATTGGGATATTATAAATTTAAATAAAATAGATGATATATTTGTGTGTTATAATAATTTAGAATGTGATTATGATATGACTCATATTATTTATGAAAAAGTAAAATATTTGGAAAATATAGAATTAAAAAATTGGATAGAAGTTAGAATGAATTCAAAAAAATATAATATTTAAAATGATAGAAAAAGATTTACAAATAAAAGAGTTATATGAACTTAAACATATGAATGATAAGATTGAAAGTGGATTTGATTATGAAGAAGGATTGCTTAGAACATCATTTTCTAATGTAATGTTTCAAAATAAAATGACAAATGATTTTTTAAATAAAATAAAATCTCTTTTAATATATACAATAGAATCAAATTTAATTGCCAGAAATTGGTTTAATTATACCGTATCTCGTTATTACTCAAAGCATAACAATTAAAAATACCTGTATAATTAAAAAAGTTTCAAGCAGGACCAAACATTTTTTATATATACATATAAAAAAGATATGTTATTAACAACAAAAGTTTCAATTTCTATACAAGGTGGAAATATTCATTATTATAGAAATTTAGGATATAATATTATTAAAGTAAAAGATATTATTACTATTCCTATTGATCAACTACCTAAAACCTCACACGAAAAAGTTTTGATAAAATGTGATAAATGTGGCTCTGAAAGGGAGAGTCATTATTTTGCATATAATAAATATTTAAAAAATTCAGTAGATAATGAATATTTGTGTTATAAATGTAATGATAAAAATAGAAAAAATACATTATTAGAAAAATATGGTGTTGATGCGTTGATAAAAAATGAAGAATTTAATGCTAAACGTAAAAAAACGATGTTGAATAAATTTGGATTTGAACATCAATGTCAATCAGATAAAATAAAGAAAAAAATAGCAAATACTAATTTAGAAAGATATGGCGTTGAACATCCAGCACAATTAAAGAAATTTAGAGACAAAATAAATAAAACAAATTTGGAACGATATGGAAATATTAATTCGCTGATAAATGAAAAAACTGCAGAAAAAACATTTAACACTATGATTGAAAAATATGGTGTTAAATGCCAATTTCAAAGGGATGATATAAAGAATGAAATGGTAAACAAAGTAAAAATAACAAAAATAAATCAAATTTTAGAAAAAAATAAAGATATTATTGAAATAGATTATGATAAGCCTATTTTTATTGTAAAGTGTGATCAAAATAAATATCATAATTTTACTATAGAACCGCACTTATATTATAATAGAAAAAGGTATAATGTTCCAATTTGCACAATATGTAATCCTGTAAGCACAAATATATCTGGTAATGAAATAATATTGTTAAATTTTATTAGAGAGAATTATAATGGTGAAATATTATTAAATAGTAGAAATATAATAAAACCATATGAATTAGATATTTATATTCCTGAATTAAAGTTGGCATTTGAGTATAATGGATTATATTGGCATTCTGATGAGCATAAAGATAAAAATTATCATTTGAATAAGACTGAATTATGTGAATCAAATAGTATAGAGTTGATACATATTTGGGAGGATGACTGGTTATTTAAACAAGAAATAATTAAATCTATTATTTCAAATAAGATGAGTAATAATATTAAAATAGATTCTAATTTTTGTGAAATTAAAGAAGTTGATGATATTAAATTGATTATAGAATTTTTAGATAAAAATCATATTAAAGGATTTATAGAATCTAAAATAAAAATTGGTTTATTTAATGAAAATGAACTTATCAGTTTGATGATATTTTCTAAAAATAAAAATAAATATGAATTATTAAGATTTTGTGATAAATTAAATATAAATGTGATAGATAGCGAAATAAAAATATTTGATTATTTTATTAGTAAACATCAACCAGAAGAAATAATTGCAGTTAGTGATAGATCAAATCAAGAAGAATTTTTTAGTAAATTAGGATTTAAAATTCAAGAAAAAACAGAGCCTAATTGTTATTTTATAAAAGATTTTGTTAGATATAAGAAAAATGAAAAAAATGAACGAATTTTAAATATTTATGATTCAGGAAATTTAATTTATAAATTTAATATATAGAGTATGAAAATAAAATTATTTGAAAATTTTAATGAAATTGATGTTATGTATGGAGTTAGTGATTTAGATAAAAATGGTGATAAAATTGGTCTTGACCTTAGTGAAGATGAATCAGATGAATATGATCCTTTTAGTTTAGTTGATTCAGTTGTAATTTTTATGAAATATGAAAAAACACATCCAAATTTATTTATAGAAAAAATGACTACTGAAATAGTAGATAAAGAAATTATTAATGAGATTAAACTTAAACTATTATCAAACAAATATAATATATAATTTATGAAAATAAAATTATTTGAGAATTTTGATGAGATTGATTTAGATATTACTTATGAACTCTGGATAACAGATAGTAATGGTGACGAATATGAATTTAATCCTAGTAATAGTGATTTTAATAATGTTAATCCATTTGATTTTAAAGATGTTGCTAACTATTACATGAAGTATAAAAGAAAATATAAGAAACAGAATTTTTTTATCAAAAAAGTAACAAAAGAAACGTTAGATGAAAAAACTATTGAGTTATTATTAAATACCACAAAATACAATTTATAAAATATGAAAATTATTACAAATTATGGAAGATTTATAAAAGAAAGCATTGAAACAAACGAGTCAAATGATGTTTTTGAAGTTTTAGATTTATTAAAAAATGTACCAACTGAAGATATTATAGAATTACGAAATTCATTAGAAGAATTAGTTGAAACGAGTGAAAATTTAAGAGAAGGATTTTTCATGGATATTATTGATAAATTGAAAATAAAATTTCAAAAAAGTATTGATCAAAGAATATGGAAGTATTTAATTAATAGAAAAAATAAATTTTATGTTAATTTAATTGATAAAATGAATATATTTGATTTAACTTCTCTTGATGATATATTTAAAAATTATCCAGGATTTGATTTAATTTCAGTTTATTTGGCTGGTGGTATGGATAAAGCAAAGGATGTTGGCGCTGGATGGAGAATTATAGTAGAACATGAATTTGAAAAATATCCAGGTAAAAAAACTGGATTACCAGAAATTAATTTAAAAGAATTTGGTAAAGTTGATCCAAAAAGAGTTGTTGATGGTATTTATTTAGATATGTTTATTGAAAATCCAGAAAAAATTAAAAAAATGTATAATAAACCATTGGTGTTAAATCCAGTAAGAAAAGAAGTTGATAGAACTAAAGATAAAGATTTTGCACAAGCTGCTATACAATATAAAACTTTTGGCGATGAAACAGAACCAGAAGAATATGAGCCAACTATGACAAATATTAGAAGGACGTTATCTAGTACTATTGAGCCAGGGGATGAGCATTTGGTTAATCTTTCTGACATGGTATTTTTAGGATTAAATACCGCTGCAGCTGCAGGCACTTATGGTGAATTACAAACGCAATCTTTTATGAATAAACCTATATTTGTTTGGATGACAGATGATGAATGGTCTTTTTCTGATTTTTCAATGTGGACATTCCCACATATTTCCAAATTAGCAAGAAATGAAGAAGAAATGAAAGTGCTAGTTAATACTATTATTAATTATATCAAATAATTTAATTTTTCTTTCTTCTTTAATATCTTTATATTTAAAAATCATATCTCCGGGTATGATTTTTTTATCGTAATATACTTTTATATGATCATTTTGTAATGTTATAGTGCCTAAATAACCTGGCTCATTTTTAGAATCTACTAAATATTCTTCTGGTATGAAATCCCACTCCAAATATTCAAGTTGTTTTGGATTTATATAAATATAATCAAAATTATATTTATCAAATAATATACCAAGATTTTTATTAAATTTCATTTATTTTTTGAAGTTTTTTCTTTCTTTCTTCTTTAATGTCATATAATTCATATTTATGAGAAGAAAAATATGTTTCATCAATTCTTTCATTTTTATCATTAATTAAATCCCAGCCACGATAACTAACTCCATAAACAGTAAATATTTCACCGACTTTATATGTTCTATGAAACATTTCTATATTCTCAATAAGTTTTACTTTACTACCAATTTTAATTTGATTCATTGCTTTCATTTTCGCTTTCGCCATTATCAAAAGAATCATCTTCTTCGAATGATTCTTGTTCACCATTATCAAAACATTCTATCATTTTTTTATTGGTTTAATCATCATTGACATTCGTTTACCTTCTAATTTTGGTAAATATTCAGGTGTTCCTAATCCTTTTAATTCTTGTGAAAATCTTAATAAAATAATTTCGCCTTGTTCTTTATAAGTAATTTCGCGGCCTTTAAAAAAAACTGAGATCATAACTTTATCGTTATTGGTTAAGAAGTTTTTAGCATGATTTAATTTGAAATTAAAATCGTGATCATCAGTATTTGGAGTCATTCTGATTTCTTTTACTTCAACTTGATTTTGTTTTTGTTTTTTTTGTTGGTCTTTTTCTTTTTTCTTTTTATCATAAAGAAATTTTCCATAATCAATAACTTTGCAGATACTTACATCATTTGCAACTGAAATTTCTACTAAATCTAATTCCATTTCTCTTGCAATTCTTAGTGCGGTTCTTATTTCATAGACTCCTGGTTCTATATTATCACCAATTAATCTAACATTAGAAACTCTAATTAAGTTGTTTATTCTGTTTTGTACTTCGTCTTTTTTCTTATTCATATATTATTTAATGTTTGTTATATATTAAATTCTTTTTTATTTGTTTTATCTATTTAAAAAATTATCTCTTTGTTTTTTATATATAGTTTATGAAACATTTAAAATTATTTGAAACGTATCATAAAGTTGGTGATTATGTTTTATTGAAAATAGATGATAAAACACAATATCATTTAAATTTTATTCATAAATATGGAAAAATTATATATATTGATAATGATAGGATTCCATATAAAGTATTATTTTCAACAGGCGAATGGGAGTGGACTACAGTAGGTATGATTGAGCGAAAGTTGACTCCAGAAGAAATAAAACAATATGAATTGGAGTCGAATATAAATAAATTTAACATATGAAATATATTAAAAAATTTGAAAATCAGAATTTTGATGACTATAAAGATAAAATATTTATAGTTTTTCTTAAAAGTGAGCTTCAAATTATTTTTGTTGATAATATTGATATTGATCATGATGAATATAGAATAAACGGTAACAATGTGATTACATTTAAACAAGATAATGGTAAATATAGTCTGAATTATGCTACAACTTGTGATAGACTTTATTCAAAAGATGAATTTTATAATATAAATTTTATGACAGTAAAAGAATTTTATAATAAATACGAAAGTTTATATATTAGAATATTAGAAGAAGGATTATTTACAAGACTATTTTCTAATAACTATGTTAAAAAAATAGTAGAAGGATTTGATAAAATTTCAAATGATAAACTAGGTAAGCCTGGTTGGGTTTATATTGATAAAAATGATGCATCCTTTTTTATTAAAACAACTGAAAGATTAACTATTTCTAATATAATATTAAATGTGGAATTTGTGAATCAATGGCTACAAGTAAAAGTAAGAAAGAATACTAAAATTGAAGAATTAGAATATATTCAATCACTTTTGATTGAATATGGTCAAAAGATGAAGGATGGTAAATTACATTTTCTGAACGCTTTCGCATTTTATGAATATATTTTAACATTAGAAAATGCGGATAAATTTATAAAAAAATTAACAGTAGAAGATTTTGAATTATTTAAAACAATAAATAAATTTAATATATGAAATATATTAAAAAATTTGAAAGTCATAACTTTGATGATTATAAAGGTAAATTATTTATTAATATACCATCGTCTAAATATTTTATTAGTGATATAAAATTTCAAATTATTTTTGTTGATATAGTTAAAATAGCTAAAAATATAGATTATGGTGATGATATTCATATGAGTGTAAAAGGTCAAGATATGATTCAATTTAATCAATATGTAAGTGGTGAAGAGAACCTTATTTATAATAATACTTGGAAACATTATTATAACGAAAATGAATTTGATAAAATAAAATTTATGACTGTAAAAGAATTTTATAATGAATATAAACCAACATATATTAGAATATTAAATGATATTTTAGATAGATTAGAGATGCCTATATATATGAATGATAAAAAATTAATTAGAATGCTTGAAAGATTAACAATACCAGAGGTAGAGCATATAATATATGGAAAGAAATTTAATATATGAAATATTTAAAATTGTTTGAGGAATTAAACATAATAGGCGAAGAACCTTTAAAAATATATTGGCTAATTCCAACAGATGAAAGATTTGAAGATTCATTAAATAAAATTAATTGTTCTGAACATTATCGAAAAATAATTTTAAGTGTAAGAGATAAAGATACTGGCTATATATTTGTAGGATATGATGCTGGTTTTAAAGAAAGTGATTTTTGCTTAGGTTGGGGCTGGAATCCATATAAAGGTGAAGTAAAAAGCGATTGGTATGAATATCATGACTATATATTTGGTGGCACTATAAATATTCCAGAATGGGAATTTGTATCAAAAAAATATAATATATGATTAGAAAATTTGAAAATTTTATGTCAGATACACAAATAAAAAATAAAGTTAAGTTTATAACTTGTATTTATTCTAATTTACACGGAACACAATTTGGTGGTAGAAATGATAGAGAAGATCATTATAAATATAGTTTATTATCATTATTAAAGATGACTGATGCGGATTTTGTGTGCTATACATCAAGTATAGAATATGAAAAAATGTGTGATTTCTTTTATAATGAAAATAATGTTAATAATAATCAATTAAAGATAAAAATATTTGATTTGGAGAATAATAATTTCAAAGATTTGATAAATAAATATAAAGATGCTAATGATATTAAAAAATCACAAAGATGCTTTGAAATACAGTATATGAAGTTTATATGGCCTACTTTAGAAGATATGACATATGATTATTATTTTTGGATTGATGCTGGATTATCATTTGATGGTTTAATTCCAAAAAAGCACTTGAATTATGATAATAATAAGATTGGTTTCAATTCACCATTATTTAATAATAATTTTTTAAAAAATTTAGTGAAAAAATGTGAGGATAAATGTATAGTGATAACAAAAGAAAATTCTAAGTTTTTTTATGCAAATACCGTAGATCCTAAACATTATAAGAACTATAATTCATCACGACATGTAATTGCTGGGTTATTTGGTGGTAAAAAAGATGTGATGAATAAAATTATTAAAATATTTAGACAATATATAGATAAAATAACTAATGAAGATAAAACTTTATACTATGAAGAAGCAATTATGTCATTGATGAATTGTAATCATAAAGAATTGTTTATTAATTTAGATTTTGATACTTGGTATCACGAAGATACTGAGTCATATTTAAAAAGAGTTAATCAAAATAATAAATTTGATAGTATTTTGCTTAATAAATTGAAAAATAGTAAGAGTTTTCATCAAATAATAGAGGAATTGCAATGAGATATATAAAAACTTTTGAAAATAGTAAACAACTTAATATGGGTGATTATATAATATTTTTTAATGATTGGGGGAAATTTATAAGAAAAAACCATCCTTATCAAATTACCTCTATTGATAGTGCTAAAGAGAAAGCATATTTTGATGATGATAGAAATGTTGAAAGAAATTTCAAGTTAATAGAACCTGTATATAAAAAAATATCACAAGAAGAAGCAGATAAATTATTAATAAATAATAAATATAATTTATGAAATATATAAAAACATTTGAAAATATTATTGAAGATGTATTATTAAACGAAATATTATATTTTTCTAAAAATAAGGAAGAATTAGAATTGAAATTACAAATAAAAAAATTTAATATATGATAAGAAAATTTGATACATTTAGAACACCAAACATAAAAATTTGTGATTCGCGAATCACAAATTCTACACAAAAATATCCATTAGTTAGACATTTTTCATCTTATGAATCAGCTATTTCTATGTTGGAAAATGGGTTTTTAATGAGTAGAAATGAGTTAAAAAACCATATTGATAAATTAGATGAAGATTTAATCAAGCATAAAGGCTTAAATTCTAATGATTCTTGGTGGAATGAAAGAGCAGAATTAGATAGTAAGAATTTTGGTACTGAAGATTTAATATTTTGCACACCAGATTGGTATAATGATTCTGGATATGAAACTGGGCATGGACCAGTGATGGTTTATTTCAAACCGTCTATTTTTGAAAATTTTAAAGTGACATTAACACTTTTAGATAGTTTAATAGAAAATATTAAAATTTATAATTCTAAAGAAATATCTAAAATATATTCTACTATATTAAAAGATGATAATGAATATATTAAAGAATCAGAATATATTTTGAATAATTTGAATCATAAAAATCCTGAAAAATGGCATAATACTAGTCGTGGTAGAATGTTTATACCAGAACGATTTTATGATAAATATGCTGAAGTACAAATACATACAAATATATTACCAATAAAATATGTTCAAGAAATAAGATTTACTGATAATTTTTTACATGAGAAGAAAAGTGATAAGAAAAATAAGGAAAGATTAGTTGCTATGTGTAAAGATAAGAAAATGATAATTAACAATAATGATAACAACATTCAAAATATTTGAAGAATTAAAGCCAGAACTTGGTGATTATGTTATTTGTTATGAGAATAGTAAATCAATAACTAATTTTTTAAATAATAATATTGGTATTATTGTTGAACATGATAAAATCAGAATGTATGAATATTTGATTAAGTATGAAAATGTGCCATATGAATTGAAAGATTGGTTTAGTGATGAAGACGATAGAGATTTTACAAATTGCCGAAGAATGGGTAAATATGAAATTGCTCATTTTTCAAAGTATAAAGAAGAATTAGAAGAGATATTAGTAACAAATAAATACAATATATGAAATATTTGAAAAGATTTGAAGCAAAAACACACGATGAATCATTATATTGGTTGATTCCTACTGATGATAGGTTTAGAGAATCACTTAAAGAGATAAAATGTAGTTCAAACTATATGAATATATTAAATGGTGATTCATGTAAAGCTCGTAAGTATAAATATGTTTTTATTGGATATAGTATTGTTGATAATATAGAACCTTGGGGATGGAATTCTTATTCTGACGAAATGGTCGATAGATATTTTGAAAAAAATGGTTATAAATTTATGGGTACTGTAAATATACTTGATGGTGAGATAGAATTAAGTGAAGTTGTAAATAAATATAATTTATGATAACAATATTTAAAATATTTGAACAATATGTAAGTCGTACAGGTCTAATTAAACGATATTGGTTAGTTCCTACTGATGATAGACTTATAAAATCATTAAAAGAAATAAAATGTGATTCAGAATCTATAAATAGATTAGATCGGATTTTTAGCAGTAAAGATTTTAATTATGTATTTGTTGGCTACACTTCACATGATAATTGGGGTTGGATGATGTTCAAAGGTAAAATGCGCAATAAATGGTATGACGAAAATGGTTATAAATTTATGGATGCTGTAAATATATATGATGGCGAGGTAGAATCAAGGGAATATGTAAATAAATATAATTTATGATAACAACATTCAAAATATTTGAGAATTCACAAGAATATTATTTTCTAAATTTAGATGATATGTGGAATACATATAATGACAATTTCAATAAAATACATCCTGATACTAATTTAAGAAAAAAAGATATAAAAACTAGATGTTATTATTATAGGGAAGAGGTTCCTAAAATATTAATTGGTAAAATAATCGAATTGATAGTATTTGATAATAATGGTAATAAGACTTATATAAATGGCGAAATATCAGATGTTTGGACAAGATATTCTGCAGGTGGATTTATAACAAAATGGCAGTATAAATTTAAGATTAATAATAAATGGTATATTGTTAAAAATCATAGTATAAAAATATTTAATACAAAAAAAACTGAATTAGAAGAAACTCTTGAACTTTATATGTCAACAACTAAATTTAATTTATAAAATCTGTACATTTATCTGGACATTATCCGGACATTATTATTTTTATTAAATGATATTGGGTGAGTTGATTAGATTTTATCCGGACATTATCCGGACATTTATCTGGACACGATGTACAGATAAATGTCCGGATAAAATTTATTCTTCATATCTTTCTTTAAGATAGTCATTAAAAAATAATAATGCTTTATATCCTGACAGTCCATTCTTCATAGATGTGTTAAAATAATCTAAATTATAATCAATTTGCTCATTACTATACATATAAGTAATGTAGTTATCTTTAAAATACTCTGTAGCATTGCAATCTAATTGCTCTTTTACATTTTCAATATAAGCGTTAAAATCTGTCATATTACAAATATAGAATAAATATTTTAAATAAAAAAATTAGTTGAATAAACTTATAATAGCTTTTATCCCATTATCATTAATTTCTCTTGTGCCTATTCCTGCAAATTTTTCAGTTAATTTAGGTGTTTCTTCATAAATTTCAAATCTATCTGATTCATAATCATAATAATACCATTGATTATCATTTTGCTCAAATAAATATATTGGCTTCTTAAAATCAACAGCTAAAGAACATGCGTAACCTGTGCCACCTCTAACTGTATTTTCGGTTTGTAATCTACCGATTGCGAATATTGCTTCAGATGATTTCACTTGGTAATAATCTCTGGATATTAAATTTTTAACATACGTGGATGTATTGTAAATATTTCTATTCAGTCTTTTGTTGGTGATCTCAATGTATTTGAAGCCTTCTTTTAGTTGATTTGGTGAGAGAATAAGAGTGTTTGATGATTTGGTATTATGACCATCAAAAGAGTAAGCAACGACATTAAAATTGTGTTTAATGGACTCTAGTTCAAAAATTCCGTCACTTCCTGAAGCACCTCCGCTATAACAAGTATAATTCATATTTATTATATGAAACAAAAAAAGAGAAGTTTTAAGCTTCTCTTTTTTAAATCTAGAATTTTTTAAATTTATAAAATTTCATTAATAAATTCTTCCATACTTAAAGATGCAATCCTTTCATCTTCGTATTCTGCTTCAACTTCTTCAATATTTTGACCAATGTTAGGACACCTCTTTTTTAATTTGTTTAATGCTTCTGGTCCTTCAATCGTTGGTAAACCATTTGCTTCATTTGAAATTACAATATCATCAACTGGATTAAAACCAAAATCTCTCATTCTATGAATTAATTCACCAATATGTGCTTTACTATCTAAATTTTCATGAATTATTTCAGGAATAATGATCCACGCATATTTTTTGATAAATCCATCTACTTTTGTTGGATCTAACAATCCTTCTTCCAATTTTTTTCTATCCCTTAAATCTAATCTTGCGGCTCTACCATAAGTTTGAAAGAATTTAGAATCACTTAAGCTTCTTAATGGTAAAATACCTGTAAAGCCTGAAATATCAATACCTTCTGCTAGAATATCAAAATGTAGCACAATAATTTCCTTTGTGATATTTTCACCATCAATTTTTAATCTATTTAAAAAGTCTTGTCTTGTTGTTCTTTCGCCATTAATAAAATTACCAATAGCCTCATTTGAAGAAACCATATAAACTTCAACACCTGTACTTCTTAAATTAGTATATTCTTCGCTTTTTGAAAATCTGAGCATGTCTTTTGTTCCACTAACACTAACTAATATTTTAGGTCTAATTCCTCTGGACACATATTGATGTTGATAAAGTGATTCTTCAATTAATTTAGGTATGCTATTATCAAATTCATCTTTATTGTAAACTTGATTTTTATTTTTTAATTTAACAAAATGCATTCTTGGCCTAACCATTCTACCTTTTGTGATTGCTTCCATAGGTGTCATGGTAAATAAATTTTTACCATAATATTCTTCGTTGTTCATTCCTCTACCTTCATTTGATTCTGAATGTACTTCAGTTGCAGTGAAGAAATAAAAACGATTTGGTCTTAATATTTTAAGTATTTCAAAAAACCTTCCTTGCACTAAATATTGAGCTTCATCATTTATGACAATTTCTAATTTTTCACCTTTTAAAGACATTTCAATTCTATCTGCACTATTATAAGTGGAGAAAAAGATTAATGGTAAATTTTGATTTTGTGCTTTCTGAATCATGTTTTTAATGATTTCTGTTGATGTGCCATTAGCAATATCAGAATATGGAACATTATCTTCTGAATTTTCATTTGCTAGTTCACGAATTTCTTCTAATTGCTTAATATCAGTTGCGCCACCTGAATGAACGCACATATATCTTGATTCTACACCATATTTAACTAAAAAAGAATATATTTCTCTTAATAATTGATAAGATAACATAATTCTAGGTGCATTGATAACATACATTCTAAATTTATTTGGATTTTTTAGAATATCAATTGCTATAATTGCGGCTTCAACTCTGGTTTTTCCAGTACCGGTAGGCATTGTGATTTTGCCCTTTTTATTATTTAAAGCTGCTTGTAGTGCTTCTTTTTGATCGTCGTAAAGACCATCTATAAGTTCCTGAATTTTTTGTTCGTTTTTCATTTCTTTAAATCTTTTACAATTTCACGACATAAATCCCAAAAATTAAAATTACCATCCAACATAAATCTCAAATCTTCATTACCAAAACATTTTACATAACCTTTAAACATTTCACTATCAGTGTAAAAATTTAATCCTTTTGCGGTGGTAAAAACATAATGCCTTGGTACTTGTGTATTGTCTTCTGCTGCAACTATTTTATACTTAAACATTGCATCTGCAATAAAATTACTTAGGTGGTCTTCATT